>Ga0209058_1000922_pt1 | contig 25356 bp, 19 predicted proteins | sample GraSoiAngelo_147_FD_185904 | JGI IMG/M metagenome (GOLD analysis project Ga0209058, IMG submission 185904) | Grasslands soil microbial communities from the Angelo Coastal Reserve, California, USA - 14_1009_05_40cm (SPAdes) (version 2) | ecosystem: Environmental > Terrestrial > Soil > Grasslands ... | reverse complement strand
AATCAGCGTCCTCTGAGTTCTCCCGCGGCTCCCCGGCTTCTGCCGCTCACTTTCCTGTTGAGCGCGCTTCTTTGGGTGTTTGTCACAACAGGAGGGCGCCAGATTTTCGTTAAGGAGGTGCTCGGCGACGCTTATGATTCGCAGGCGGAACATTTTCTGTGCGGCAACGTAGACGTCGATGTGGAGGCGATCGGCCATGAAGCAATGATCGTGAACGGTCACGCGCGTATGTACTTTGGTCCGTTCCCAGCGCTCCTGCGTATTCCACTGAATTTCGTTTACCCAGCGGGACATGGGAAATGGTCGCGGATTTCAGGATTTTGCGCGGGAGTCATCGCGCTGTTCGCCTTTGCCGGCCTGGTGCGCACCGCCTTATATTCTTCCCCGCTTTCATCGCGCGCGCGCAACTGGCTGGGCAACGCGTGCGTACTCGGCTTCGCGTTCGGCTCACCGTTGCTTTTGCTGCTAGGGAATCTGTCCATCTACGACGAAGCCATCATCTGGGGACTGGCCTTATCGCTCGGCGCGATCTTCTTCGCTTTCCGCTCGCGACAGGCCGAGGGCAGCGCCCTGACAGGTGCACTGCTGGGATTCTCGTTTTGTGCTGGCGGCGCTCTACTCTCCCGAGTGACGTTTGGCGCGCCTTTTATCTGTATCGCGCCATTTCTTGCTCTCGGATTACCGCGCGAGAATCGAGTAACTAATCTCACGACCCTGGTTCTCCCGCTTGGCGCCGCGCTCACTTTTTTCATTTGGCTTAGCTACGCAAAATTCGGCAGCCTCAGCGGAGTGAACTTCGACTACTACATCAACCCGGTTCATAGCGAATTTGCCCACAAATTTGGCGTGTTCAGCCCGCGCCGAATCCTCAACAGCTTCGCTGACTACTTCAGCCTTCGTTTTCCATCCCTTCATCGAGAGCCGCCATTCTTAGGGGCAGATCGCCATTTCTATGATCATCCCTTTCTCTATTCGAACGACTTTAGCGAAGTCTATCTTCCTCTCCCATGGTGTTCTGGCTGGCTTGTTTTCGGTGCCATAATGGGACTCATATGTCTTGTTCGACGCAATGGTGCCGACGCATTCGAGCGGGGCGCGGCTGTGGCTCTCTTTGCCCAATTTCTTTGCATCCTATCATATTTTTTGCTCGCCCAACGTTACGCCGCTGATCTCTATCCTTTCCTGATCTTCTGTCTCATTATCTTTCTCCGTTCGGGCGGGCCGGCCTTAGTCCGGTCACGCCATGTGATAATCGGACTCGTCGGTCTCTCGATCGCCGTGAACTCGCTTGCAACTGTTTCCTGGTTGATCGGTCCTGACCAAAACGTCCCGCCCGAGACTAGAGCTGCTTGGGAAAAACTGTTGGGGCGACATTCAGTTGAAAAGTGAAAGTGAGAATCCCGATGGCTCACGAAAGGCGTGACACTACCCGTCAATTTTGGATCGCAGCAGTCGTGTCGCTGTCTGCGGCGCTCGCCTTTTTTTTCTCGACCAAAGCGACGCTCCACGACCTGGATTACACAAGCCAGATTGCTTCGGCCTTGCTGCGTGGCGACCTGGGCCTTCGGGAAAAGCCGCCTGATTGGCTTAATGAAATGATCCCGCAAGGTGAGAGATATTACTCAGCTTTTCCGCTCGGAGCAGTGCTTAGCATGGTTCCGATTGCTCTCCTGCAGAAAGCAGGCTTGATCGATAACTTTCCGGGACATGTCTTGGCAGCGCTCATTGCTAGTTTGTGCGTTTATTTCTTTTTTCAGCTCGCGACGGCATTCGGAGCCGATCACTCCAGCCACAAGAGTGCGTCGTTAATTCGTCGGATCTTGCTGGCGCTGTTTCCAATTTTTGGAACCTGGACGTGGTGCAATCTCGGATTCGGCGGCGCCTGGCAAATCGCTCTCGGCCTGGCTCTGATGTGCCAAACCGCAGCGCTTTATTTTTCGCTGGTGCGGCCGTCTCCCTTCGTAGCGGGAGCATTTTTCGCTCTGGCTTTTGGCAATCGAACCGAGCTACTGATCACTCTGCCTCTTTACCTTTATTTTCTGTGGCGTCAGCCAAATGGAACCACAGTTAATTGGAAGAATTTCAAGCGAGGATTTCGGGAGAACATGCCGATGCTCGCCCGATTTCTATGCGTGCCCATAATCCTCGCGCTTCTGACCGCCGCCTATAACTTTGCGCGGTTCCATTCGATTTTCGATTTTGGCTACATTCACATCCCAGAAGTGCGGGATGAACCTTGGTACGAGCACGGGCTGTTCTCGATCGATGCGATTCCGTGGAATATGTACACGATGCTGTTCCAAGGATTCGAGAGTATTTCCTACTTTCCTTACATCCAACCAAACGGGTTCGGCTGCTCAATCTTCCTTGCCAGCCCTTTCCTGTGCCTCCTTTTTCGTCAGGGCGGACGATACAAGGTGGTCGCATGGGTAGCGATCGCCCTCTTAACACTCGTCCTCTGGTGTCATGGCAACCCCGGAAGCTGGCAGTTTTCGTATCGTTACGCGATGGTTCTCCTTCCCTGGATGTTTCTCCTGCTGACAGGCAACGGTCCAGCGAAAATAACTGTCAGCGAGACCTTCCTTTTCGCCGTATCTGTTGCGATCAATGCAATCGCTACCTGGCAATTTCTTTGGACTGACCAAATTCAGCCCTAGCGGCACTCGCCGTTCGCAAGGAATTCATGCACGGAGTCAAATGGCCGCACGAGAGAATTGGAAAACCACAAAATTTTTGCGTCGCGAATATTTTCGCATTCGCTTTCTGATTCTTGGCAGCCCGTTCATTTGACCTGTCCGCCGAAGCCTTGGCGTAGGCGGATCCTTGCCATCTGCATTCTAAAGCTCTGGGGCATGTTTGACGGAAGAAATCGCCTGTTTAGGGTTTGCGCCTGTGCTGTCCACTAAATCACCGAGGATTTGGATATGCTGGCGCTGATTTATTTCGGATTAGCTATTTGTCTGGGCGATTTTCTTTGCCGGCGCTTTTACCAGTTCGTATCGGTCGCACATCGGCTTGCGGCAGCCGTCCTCGTGGGGCTACTGGTTAGCTCGTGGTTCACGTATCTGGCTGGATTGGCATTCGCTTGGGCGTCACGGCCACTGCTTTGGGGCAACCTTTTGTTCTTTATCGCAGCGGTCGCACTGCTGTCGTGGCCTAGGTGGAAAGGCGCAATTCGCGGGACCACTTTAGGCAGAAGCAACAGCCGCGCAGCGGATTCATACCTGCCACGGTCTAAGGGTTCGAGCATAGCTGATTGGGTACTCATCGCCGGATACGTGGCCCTCGTATCCTGGATGATGTTCGCCTCCTTCAATTCCACCGGCAGCAAGCTGCATATCTCCAACCCACAGTACAGCGATTTCGGGCCGAACACTGCGATCATGCAGAGCTTCGCCGTCGGGCATAACTTTCCCACGGAGTATCCGCACTTCTCAGGGGACCGCATCCGTTACCACTTCCTCTTCTACTTTCAGGCAGGAAATCTTGAATTCCTCGGACTAAACCCGGCGTGGAGTCTTAACCTGCTGAGCATAGTCACATTGGTGGCAATGCTGATATTGGCAATGACGCTCGGCGAGGTTGTTTTCAATTCCCGCACAGTGGGGCGCCTGGGCTCTTTTCTTTTTTTCTTTTTCGGCTCGCTCTCTTACGTTCCCTTCCTTCACAGACAAGGTTCAGTCCGCGCTGCGATTCAAGCCATCAGACAACAGCGCGAATTTCTCCCAACCATATTCCCGTATCGCGGTGAGCAGTGGGGTACCTGGTCGCAAGTCACGTTTCTCAATCAGCGGCATTTTGCCAGCGCGATCGGGATACTGCTGCTCGTTCTGATTTTTCTGGTCATCCGCTACCGCATGCGACCGAAGCGATCTAAAGCGCCGCCTTCGATTGATTCGATTACAGCACAGCCAAACCCGTCTCCCGAAATCGCAGCAGATACGGGTCCCGAGGATGCCACTCGGCACGAAAACGTTTCAGAACCAATAAGCGACATGACTTCGCCTTCGGTCGCACCAGAACCAAAGCAACAAGTTGTCGTTACGACGGAACGCTTTCGCGATACTTTGCCAGGGTTCGTCTTTTCCGGTGTCCTCCTTGGCCTCCTACCGATGTGGAACAGCGCAGTGTTTATTGCCGCCGCCGCTGTACTCGGATTCTTGTTCATCTTGTTTCCTTTGCGGCTACAGATGTTAGTACCAGCCATCGTTACGGGCGTCATCGCGCTGCCACAGATGCTGTATTTGAGCACTGGGAGCGGCAGGGCATCCACGCCTCGATTGCTTCACTGGGGTTACACGCTTGACCACCCTACGGCCGTGAATGTGGCGAAGTACCTCGGCTTCACGTTTGGTTTCAAGTGGTTGTTGATCGCGCTGGCGCTGGTTTTCGCGAGCAGCCTGCAAAGGCGGCTGTTTGTTGCAGCGTCAAGCCTCATTCTTGTTGCGTTTTCCTTCCAGTTCACCATCGAGACGCTCGCTAATCAGAAGTTTTTGCACATTTGGGTGATTATCGCCAACCTGTTTGTTGCCTTCGCTCTCTGGCGTTTATGGCGTCTCTCACTGGGCGGAACTACACTGCCCGGCAAATTCGTTGCGACTATTCTCTTCCTTTTGGTCATCCCGGGTGGCGTCGTCGATTTCTTTCCAATCCACAATACCGGCTGGAGCGAAGTGACTTATAAGAACGATCCATTAATCGATTGGCTGAAGAAAAACACGACGCCGCGAGATATCTTTCTAACGGATCGCTTCGTCAATCATCCTATCTTGATGGCTGGACGGCGGGTCTTTTATGGCTGGCCTTACTATGCATGGTCAGCCGGTTACAACGCGAGCAACCGCGACCGGGTTTATACAGAACTGTTTGAGAACAAGGACCCGTGGAAAGTGTTCCATCTCTTGAAAGAGAATGGCATTAGCTACGTGGCATATGATAATGCTGTTCGCCAGGCTCAGTTCATTAAGCGACCGAATCAAGAGCTTTATGCCACTTATTTTCCGAAGGTGCATGAGGCGACCAATTACAACGGAATGGTAATTTACAAGGTACCCGACACACCGCCTCCCCGGCTCAGTTCCCTGCCTGAAGGTGTCACTAATATGTTTGAAGGCGGCAGGGGAACCGGGAAAGGAGAATTTGATTCTCCCACTGCAATTGCTGTTGATCCCACCGGAAACGTTCTGGTCGCCGACACCAATAACGGACGCATCGAAAAGTTCGCTCCAACCGGCACTTTCGTTACGAGCATAGGACAATTTGAAGCGCCCAATGGAATCGCAACTGATCGTGCGGGCAACATTTATGTCGCGGAGATAGGCTCCAAGCACCGCGTGCAAAAGCTGGCCCCTGACGGCGGATTCATCGCCGAGTGGAAAGGCCCTGAGCCTGGCTTCTATGGACCACGTCGGATTGCCATCGGCCCTGATGATTCAATTTATGTCGTCGATTCGGGTCACAATCGAATCGCGAAGTTCAATCCTGATGGCCAGGTCCTCGCGAGTTGGGGCAGCGAGGGAAGTGGCGATGGACAGTTCAAAGGCATTAGTTCGGTTGCCGTCGATCCTATGAACAACAAACTATACGTTGCCGACCCGCTAAACAGCCGCATACAGGTCTTTGATTCAAACGGGAAGTTTCTAACCAAATGGTCAATCCCCGAATGGGGACAGACGCTAGGGTTTGAAGACTTGGCCGTCGATTCGCAGACAGGCCGGCTCTACGCGTCGAGCGCACACACGAGTGCAGTGATTATCTTTGATTTGAAAGGAATCAGGCTGGGCGCTCTGGTGCCAAAACCACCTGACAAGCTTGAAGGACCGTCCGCGTTAGTTTTGATAGATCGGAAGCTCTACGTCCTAAACATGGCCGGGAATCACGTAAGCGGTATCGATCTGTAAACAGACTAGCGAGCTGCCGCATCACATAACTGTGATGGTCTAGAACTCATTCCACAAATGGGGCTGTCATGTTGAGCGAAGCGAAACATCTATGGGCTGGTCCCCATGCGTGATCGGTCCAAAATTGATCTGAGATTGAAAGCCTGGCCTCGCCCCGAAAGCCTTCGGGGCTGCGTTGCAGCTTCGCGTTGCTCAGAATGACATCAAAGGTATGAAGTTAGCTCTGGGAAAATCGCAACTTCTTACACCGAGGATCGTTCTACTCGGGTTATCAATTATTAGTCTGGTGATCTGCGCATGGGCTGGCGTCGCGCACTACCAGAAAGCCACTTGGGGCGATCCGTGGCAGCCGATCGGGTGGCTGCTTAGCATGGCCTTTTTACTGGCAGCCTTCTATCCGAAACCGCGTGCCTTCACTGCTAGCTTAAGGTCTTTGATAAATCCGAAAACCGGATTTTTTCTGTTCTGGATACTCTTCTTCATCGCCTGGCACCTCTGGAATTTCCGTACCGCCCCGTGGAACGGAAATGCCCTTTTTGATGAGTCCGGATGGGATCTGTGGTTCTTGAAGGACTCTGTTATCGGTCATCCGTATCAGCCGGCCTGGTTTCATATTGTTATTTCGCGAGAGACCCTGTTTCATTATTACGTCTGGGACTTTCTGAAGCTGTTCGGCTTTAATATCCTGTCGTATGAAGCAGCGCTTTCTTGCCTTTGGTTGACGACCTATGTATTCACTCTTCTTCTAGTTGACCTGTTCTTTGGGTCCTACATTGTCACCTCAGTCACGGCGCTGATCTTTAATTTCCTTCCATTTGCGTTCATTTACACGTTCGCTGGGTACCGCTATCCTATGGCGACGACATTAGCAGTCGTCTCTCTGTATTTTCTGCACTCAGGGTTTAAAACCGGCTCGGCTTTTTGCCTTTCCACAGGTGGCATCGCTGCAGGGCTCTGCCTGGCCAGCTCGATATCTGGCAAGCAATATCTGCTGGCGCTTGGGGTTGCTGCACCGCTCTACGCTCTGTCTTATTGGAGGAGCTTGACGCGAAGCGTTACGTGGACCTACCTAGCTGTGATTGTTTATGGCTTCGCGGCGGCGGCCACGCCAATTTTGCTTTACACCGTCTTCAATCGCGAAGCCTATACTTTATATGAATCCAGTTTTGTTCGCGATTTCTGGCATGCAACGCAAATAGCCCCGTTTCCGACTGGTATCAAGCAATACACCAAGCAGCTTTGGGACTGCTTTTTCACCATACCCGGCCCTAGGTTTTTCATTCCAGATACTTTACCAATCCCGCTCCCGTATTATTGGCTTTTAGTACCCGGCTTCGCGCTAGCCCTGTGGCACAAGCGCTTTGAAATCGTACTACTGGCCATAATTCCAGTGCTAGGCGCTTTTATCGCGAAGGCCATAGAGAACCGCCTGCTTCTGCCCATCCCATTCTGGGTAATCCTGATGGCGTTCACCTTTGCCGGGCTGTTAAAGCTGAGGCGCTGGCCAGGGGTGCAAATCCTTCTTGGCGCTGTGGCAGCGCTCATACTGCTCGACGGCTTGATTCCTTCCATTCGATACATCTACGGCAAGACGAAAAGTCCGTTTTCGATCCACCACTATGCACAGGAAGAGGTCGCCGTTTCTCGGTTCTTAAAACATGTCGTAGCCGGTCAGGAGCACCCCGGTCCTCCCCGTCTTGAAGCCAACGAGTTCAACCGGATTAGAGGCATTCCCGATCCTCCATATGAAACATTCATCTGCCCGAGGGAGGCCTATTCAATCATTCACCTGTTTTTGCACGATTACAACGATGCCAAGATCCTGTCGTTTTGTGGTGGAACTCCTTTCTACGTGATGACGGAGCAGGATGTAAGGAATGCGAACAAAAGGGCCATTCTCAGTTATGTTCCGGGCGATAAGGATCTGAAGCTGATCTGGGAACGAGATCCAAAGACCGAAAGAATCGTCAGAATGTTTCAATCGCTCCGCGACCTAGGAACCGAGGACTCCATTTCGTTTTCTTTTGGCGGAAGACTAAGGACGTTTTACGTGCTGAATATCCCTAACAAGAATATTCGCCAATTTCAGCAACGCGTGAGAGCGTTGCCTGCTACGCCCGGGACGCCGCCTCCTCAGTCCAGCTCGCTGCCTGAAAGTGCGACTACCATGTTCGAAGGCGGCAAGGGAACCGACAACGGACAATTTGATTCCCCGACAGGAATTGCTGCTGATGCCAACGGAAATATTCTGGTCGCCGACACGAATAACGGCCGTATCGAGAAATTCTCGCCGACTGGCACCTTTCTTAGCACCATAGGAAGCAAAGGAAGCGGCCACGGGCAATTGGGAGAGCCGAATGGAATCGCGATTGATCGGGCTGGCAATATTTACGTAGCAGAAGTCGCCTCCAATCATTGTGTACGAAAGCTGGCGCCCGATGGGACGTTCATCGCTGCGTGGAAAGGCCCCGACTCCGGCTTCTATGGGCCGCGAAGGATTGCCATCGGTCCTGACAACTCGATTTATGTAGTCGATCAGGGTCGCACTCGCATCGTTAAGTTCAATCCTGATGGCGAAGTGCTGGCGGTTTGGGGTACTAACGGAAGTGGCAATGGACAGTTCAGGGACCCTACTTCGGTCGCGGTTGATCCAACTAGCAAGAAGGTTTATGTCGCCGATCCAATTAACAAGCGGATACAGGTATTTGATTCGAATGGTAAGTTTCTAAACAAATGGTCAGTGCCAGAATGGGGTCAGCCGGTAGGCTTTGAAGACTTGGCCGTCGATTCGCAGACAGGCCGGCTATACGCGTCGAGCGCGAATATGAACGCCATTCTCGTTTTTGATCTTCAGGGGAACAGACTCGGGACCTTAGCGCCGACGCCGCCAAATAAACTCGAAGGGCCATCAGCCCTGGCCTTGTCGAACCGGAAGCTCTACGTTCTAAACATGGGTGGGAACCGCGTAAGTGCGATCGATCTGTAACAAACGGCGACCTCTCGTATCGGATAACATCCATTGAGCAGTCCGGCTTTGGTATGTTAGCTTTGATTTATCTCGCATTGGCGATTGCTCTGGGTGACCTTGTTTGCCGGCGCTTTTACCGGTTCGTGTCCGTGCCGCACCGCTATGCAGGGGCGATACTGGTCGGGATCTTGCTGAGCACGTGGTTCACGTACCTGACCGGGCTGGCTTTTGCCCATACAGCTGAACCTTTGCTGTGGGCGGACTTGCTGTTTTTCGTAGCCGCGGCTGCGGCGATCTTCTGGCTTTCGAGAAAATCCCCTAAAGTCCAGATGATTGAACCGCGCGCACCGGGGCGAGCAGTTTGCGACTGGATCACGCTCGGCGCGCTTTTCATCGTGGTGTGCGTGCTATTGATCGGAACGCTCTATGTCAACAAGCAGGGCCGGATACGCGTCTCCGAAATGGAGGCTACCGACTTTGCTCCACAGTCAGCACTCGCGCAGAGCTTTGCCCTCGGGCACAACTTCCCGCCCGAACATCCGTACTACGCCGGGCAATCCTATCATCATGAGTTTCTTTTCTATTTTCAGGCCGGCAATCTGGAATTTCTTGGGCTAAATCTGGCTTGGAGCGTGGATATGCTTAGCGTGCTCGGCCTCACGAGCATGCTGGCCCTAGTGATGGCTCTCGGCGAGTTGCTTTTCAATTCGCGTGTCGTCGGCCGCGTCGGAGCGGCGCTTTTCTTTTTTCCTGGTTCGCTGGCGTTTATTCCCTTTCTGAGGTCTCAAGGAGCCGAGACTTGGACACAGATCGCTTTCGTGAACCAGCGGCATCTGCCAAGCGCCATCGGGGTATTCCTGCTCGTATTGATCTTCTTGGTCGATCGTTACTGGCAAAGACGCTCGCAGATCCAAGCTAGTGCGACCAAAGAGCCAAACACGGAGACCACTGACCAGGGTCAGCAGAAGGCGGCTTCCCTGGCAAGCTTGCTCACGACAGCGAAAAACGCGCTGGAATCCAGTGCCAGCTTTATTTTCTCAGGTGTTTTATTAGGCGCGTTGCCGCTTTGGAATGCCCCCGTGTTCATTGCTGCCGCTGCCGTACTGCTTTTTCTAGTGATTCTGTTCCCGTATCGATCGCAAATAGTGGTGCTCGGAATCACGGCGCTGGTGGTGGCCTTGCCCCAGCTTCTTTTTTTGCGCTCTGGAGAGACCGGTCCTCGTCAACAGCCGTTATTTTACTGGGGAGATGTTGTCGCTAATCCTACCGTCACGAAAGTCATCGATTATATCGGAGTCGCGTTTGCCGCGAAATGGCCACTAATAATCCTTGCACTTATCCTAGTCTCGTGGTTCCAGCGCCGATTCTTCCTCGCATTGTGCAGCTTGTTCATCCTTATGTTTTGCATGCAGCTCGGGACCGGAACGTTGGCGAGCCACACCTTTCTGAACATCTGGTTGGTTATGGCCAACCTGTTTGCTGCCTATGGACTATGGTGGTTATGGAAGCTCAAGACTGTACCTATCTTAGGCCCACTGGCTGCTACGACGGTGGCAGCCTCTGTTGTTGCAGGAGGAATTATCGATCTGTTCCCAATCCGCAATAGCTCCTACGTAGAAGTGAATTACGAGAAGGATGACTTGGTGAGATGGATCGGCAAAAACACGAAACCGAAGGACGTTTTTCTAACTGACAGATTCCTCAGCCATCCGGTCCTGCTTGCCGGTCGAAGGATATTCCTTGGCTCGCATGATTCACTGGCCGAATTTGATTTTGCTAAACGGGAACCGATTTACCGCCAGATGTTCGAAAGCAAAAATCCGCGGTGGGTCTTTGAGTTGCTCAAGGAAAACAGTATCGACTATGTCGCATTTGATGATGGAGTTCGACATGGCGAGCTAATCAGGAATCCCAATGAACAGATCTATTCCAGGTATTTTCAAAAGGTCTATACGGACATGGAGAATCGATACCGCAAATTGGTAATTTACAAGGTGCCCGATTCTCTTCCCCCAAGTGTCGCCAATGTGGATTTGTCAGAGCCGCCGGTAACCTGTTTCGAAGGGGGACACGGAACTGGGAAAGGTCAGTTTAACAACCCCCACGGCCTGGCGCTCGATACTGCGGGAAATATCTTTGTCGCTGATACAGATAATGGGCGCATCGAAAAATTCTCGCCAAACGGAATTTTCATTACTAGCATAGGGAGTGTAGACCCCAATGGAGTCGCAATTGATCGCGCGGGCAACATTTACGTCGCAGAGATAGGCTCCAAGCACCGCGTTCAGAAACTCGGACCTGACGGGGCTTTCATCACTGAGTGGGCGCCTGGATTATACGGGCCCCGAAAGATCGCCATTGGCCCTGATGATTCGATTTATGTCGTCGATTCGGGTCACAATCGAATCGTGAAGTTCAATCCCGATGGTCAGGTCCTTGCAAGCTGGGGCAGCGAGGGAAGTGGCGATGGACAGTTCAAAGGCCTTAGTTCGGTCGCGGTCGATCCTGGCAGCAACAGAGTGTACGTTGCCGATGCGATGAACAGCCGGATACAAGTATTTGACTCGGATGGTAAGTTTCTCGCCAAATGGTCAGTGCCCGAATGGGGACAGTCGCATGGCTATGAAGACCTGGCCATCGATTCACAGAGAGGCCGGCTGTACGCGTCAAGCGCACACATGAACTCCATTCTCGTGTTTGATCTTCAGGGGAACAGACTCGGGACCTTAGCGCCGATGCCTCCGAACAAGCTGGAGGGTCCATCGGCGCTCGCGCTGGCAAACGACAAACTTTTTGTGCTGAACACGGCTTCTGCGCGAGTGTCAGTGATCAGTCTGCAGAACAGATAAACGCAAGCTCGCCCGCCTCCGGTGGACAATATGTTTTTGACACGAGCCGGCCAGACCGTAGCCCAAAAGGGCGTGCGAATCTTACTGTGCGTCGCTGCTCTCGTTCTCCTTTTCGGTTTCTACACCTGGGGCATTTCACAGAATCCACGAGGATTCCATCTCGACGAGTCGGCGACTGCCTACAACGCGTATCTCGTCTCCCGAACCGGCGCAGGCGAATTCGGTCCGCGACTTCCCCTACTCTTCCAACAGTTCGCAGTCAGTAACGCAACGTATATGAACCCGCTCGCGATCTATTTGTTGGCCGTCGTGTTCCGATTTGTTCCTCCGAGTATTCCGGTGGCACGAACATTCGCTGCCTTCTGGATGTTCGCGGCGTGTTTACTGCTTGGCGTGTTGGCAAAGCGCATTTCTGGCCAGCGTAAGATCGGCATCATCGTTGCCGGAGCTGCACTAGTGACGCCTTGGTTCTTCGAACTCGGCCGATTGGTCTTCGACGCGCATTTGTCTGTTTTCACGGTTGTCGTGTTCCTGCTTGCCGCCCACCGGATTCAATCCAAAGAAACGTGGGACTGGCGAGACATCGCGATGGCCGGCGGCAGTCTCGCGCTAGTGACCTATGGTTATTTCGCCGGACGCATGTTGGCGCCGTTGTTCGCGTTAGGGTTACTGTTCTTTGCGACCACATGGCGCCGTCTCCTTGGGGTGGTGGGGACATGGCTGGCCTACGGTATCACGTTGGTACCACTCATTCTGTTTAACAGCTCGCATCCTGGCGTGCTAACCAAGCGGGCCTACGAGGTTTCATACATCAAGCTTGGGGTACCTTGGAACCAAATGAAGGAAACCGCGTATGAATTTGTCAGGCGCTATTTGGAAGATCAGAGCTTGACTGTTTTGCTCATGACGGGCGACTACCACCCGCGCCATCACGTGCAAGGCTCGGGCGGAGTGATCCTTCTTGCCACGTTCATTCTGGCAATGCTAGGCTTGGCGCTAATCATTACCGGCCGCTGGCGTCAGCCCTGGTGGCGCTTCATCATCTATGGACTTGCGGTTTCCATCCTGCCAGGCGCGATCACAAACGAGCCGTTTCATCAAGTACGCCTCATGGCTTATCCAGTCTTTCTGCTGGTGCTTACGATTCCAGCGCTGGAATGGCTGCTTGCTGCCGATAAACCAAGGCAGAGTGCATACGGCGCCAGCAAACCAACGCATGGTGGCGAACCAGATCGTGCTGCAACGGTGAACACCGGCCTGTTGCGCCCAATCAAACTCGGTTTTGTTGGAATCCTGCTAACAGCGACCGTTGCACAAGCGATTGATTTCCAAGTTACCTTCTGGCGGAAAGGACCAGAGCGCGTCAACGAGTTCGACACTCTGTACAAGCCACTTTATGATGCAGCGGTCGCGCAGCCGCAGCGGCCAATTCATCTGGAGAACGGCCAGTGGGGTCCCGCTTACATTCATGCGTACTGGTATGCCACAGTAGAAGGCAGGCCCATATCCGAATTTGTTCGTCTTCCGGCTGGAGCGAGGCCTCCATCTGGCGCGACTGTCCTCAGCTCAAACTCAGAGTGTCAGAATTGCCAAGCCATCCAGAAGAGCGGGTGTTACCTGCTTTACAGAGCAAAGTAGAAAACTCCTTCGACCACAAATTTCGCGGGGTTCGGGGCGGGCCGCCACAATCATTGCTCAGGTTCGATCGATTCACTCACTATGTAGCGAGGACGTCCCTTAACCTCCTCGTAAATGCGTGCCAGATATTCGCCAATGATCCCGAGGCTGATCATCAAAAGACTGCCGATGATCAACTCGAGCAGGATCACGGTGGCGAAACCAGTGAAGGCGCGGCCTGCCAGTTTTAAATAGAGCGTCTGGATTCCCAGCCCAACCGCGAAGATAAAGAAGATCACTCCGGCAAAAGTCACAAAGTGCAGCGGGAAGGATGAGAACGTAGTTATTCCAATCAGGGCGAGCTTGGCTCGCCTTAAGTAGGACCAGCCCGATTTGCCAGTACGGCGGAGCGCTACGTCAAATGGAATTTGCGCTACGTTGAAGCCCATCCATGCGGTCATACCGCGAAAGAATACGTTTCGCTCACGCATCCCCAGCCAGGTATCGAGCACTTTCCGATTCATTAGCTTAAAGTCCGAGGCACCCCTCAGCTCAAAACCAGAAAGCTTGTTCAAAATCACGTAGAAAAGGAAGGCGCCAACTTTGCTCGTTGCAGATTCGCGCCCGCGCTTAACCTTCACCGCCTGCACGATGTCCGCGCCGGAAGTTCTCCACTTCTCGACCATGATTGGCACTAGCGATGGCGGGTGTTGCCCGTCACCGTCCATCACTACCATCGCGTCGCCGCGCGCGCGCTCCAGACCTGCGCACAGCGCCAGTTCTTTGCCAAAATTTCTGCTCAGCCGCATCGCGCGCAGATTAGGAAGCGCTCGCGCTTCGCCTTTGATCCGCTCCCAGGTATCGTCAGGCGAGCCGTCATCAACGAGAACCACCTCAAATCGGCATCCGGTCTGTTGCAATGCGCTCTTCAGATCCAATAGAAGCTCGCTCACATGCGAGCCTTCGTTGTAAAGCGGAATGACCACTGAAATCAGCGGTGCGGCCGGCGAGCCATCATCCATGCGTCAAATTAGCGTCACTAGCTCGTCACGGTCAATCGCCGCTGATTCGCACTTGCGCTGCACCTTGGAAACGCCTATTAGCTTTACCCTCATGGTTCATCATATCGTTCTCTACAAACTCAACCCTGAGGTCACGCCGGCCCGCGTGGAAGCGATGATGATGAATGCGCGGATGCAGCTCCTAAAAATTCCGGAGGTCCTCAGCATCAAATGCGGAAAACGAATCGATCCCGAATTGGATTGGCCGTTCTTCATCGCCATCGATTTTGAGTCGATGGACAAGTACGCAATTTTTCGCGAAGACTCGATCTACGTGAAGTTTGTGGAGGAAGTGATCAAGCCAAACACGGAGGATTCTTTAGTTTTAGACTTCGAGATGGATCCCGGCAAGGACGTGCGGTTCTCCTGAGACAGAGTGCATTGCTATTCCATCCGCCGCGCGTAATCATTGATGCCGATGCGCCTTGGCTATCTCTATTCCCGGTATCCCGTAATCTCGCAGACATTTTGCGACGCTGAGATGCTGGCGTTGGAGCGGCGCGGCGTGGACCTGGAAATCGGCTCGATAAATCCACCATTTGTGAGCCTTCGCCACGGACACAGGGCGAATTTGCGCGCGGAAGTCCACTACGCGCCGTCGCCGAGAGTTGGGCGAACGATGGCGCAGCTTGCGCGTCGCGATGGCATTTGGCCTGCCGCTCTCGTCGCGGAGCATGAGGCGCGATACGGTCCGGCCTTCAAGGCTGAGAGACGCGCGCGCAACGGGCTTTTTTTCGCCGAACAGTTCGTCCGCAGTGGCGTGGCGCATTTTCACGTGCATTTCGCCAGTCACGCGACCCACACCGCGCTCTTCATCAAGGAAATCAGCAAAATCGGTTTCAGCTTCACGGCGCACGCGCAGGACTTTATGCTTGATGTGGGCAGCGACGAGCTGCTGCGCGAAATGTGCCGCGAAGCTGCGTTCGTCGTCACGGTGAGCGACTACAGTCGCGAATTGCTCGTCCACAAGTGCCCCGACGCAGCGGGAAAAATTTACCGCATCTACAACGGCATTGATCTGCGAAAGTTCCAGCCTGGCCCACCAAGGTCGCCTGCACTGCGGCCGCGCATCTTGAGCATCGGCCGGTTGATCGAGTTTAAAGGCTTTCGCGAACTGATCGCCGCGTGTGCTGAACTAAAGAAGCGTGGCATCCAATTTGAATGCGAAATCATCGGCGACGGACCGTTGCTGGGCGCGCTTCAAAACGCGATCGCTACCGCAGGCCTCGACGGCATCGTTCGGCTGCCGGGAGCACTACCGCAGGAAGAGGTCGTGTGCCGCCTGGCCGACTGCGATGTGTTTGCTCTCGCCTGTATCGTCGATCGCGAAGGTGCGAGCGACATTTTACCGACAGTTATTCTCGAAGCTATGGCCAGCGCGCGGCCGATAGTCTCGACGCGACTCGCTGCCGTTCCGGAAATCGTCCGCGACGGCGAGAGCGGGCTACTCGTCGCTCCAGGAGATGTCGAGGGGCTTGCCAATGCGCTCGAGTCGCTGTTACGCGATCCGCAACTGCGAACGCGACTCGGTGCGGCAGGCCGGCACAACGTTGAAGAAAGATTCGATGTCGATAAGACCGCCGCGCAACTCCTGGAGCTTGTCGAAGCTGCCGCGGTGCCACGCGATCCGCTTCAAGGCCCGAGCCGGCACTTGCAGCATTGCCTCCATCTCGTCTGGGAATGGCCGAATCCCAAGTTGCCGGGCCTTGATCGCGAGCTGATGGCCCTCGCCGGTGCGCCAGTTCAGGTCTGGCGATCAGGGTCAATCGCGCCCGCCAAGGGATCTGAGCGCCTCGTGCAGACGCTGGAATTCTTGCCGGATGCGATCGTGATTGAAGCCGAATGGGACGCGAATCGCTCGGGCGCGCGTGAAATCGAGAGCTGGCGGCGCGAACTTCCGCCCGAGTGCAGCACAGCTGATTATCTCGAAGCTGCGCGCGTTGCGCTTTATCTCGCGCCGAAGCTCGCGCGCGCGGGAATCCGTCACATCCACGCGACGGACTCACGCGCTCTGCTGTGTGCATGGATTTTACAGCGTCTCGCGAAAATCACGATCAGCGCGACGATTGAGTCGCCACCGGCGCTTGCATCGGACGTCGTGGCACGGCTGCTCGCGAGCTGCACCGGCGGCCGTGTTTCGGACCCGAAAATCCGGACCGGTTTTAACGGTCGCTTCATCGCGGAGCCGAAGCCGTCGCTCTGGCGGCGACCATTTGGTGCAAGCGAGGCACACATCAACGAGCAATTTCTCCAGCAATGGCGTAACCAACTCGAGACGTGGAGCCGATGAAACAACGGAGTTTTTCGCCCTGCTCTTTTCCATCATAATTCCCGCTTATAAGGCACAGCATTTGCGTCAAGCAATTCAGTCCGTGCTTGCACAATCGTGCGGTGACTATGAATTGTTAGTCGTTGACGATTATTCCCCTCACGAACTAAAGACCGAGTTAACGGATTTCCACGACCATCGTATTTATTATCATCGAACTCCGCATAACTTGGGAGGAGAAGATCCAAGCCGAACGTGGAATTATGCTCTTCAATTGGCCAAAGGAGAGTTGATCATATTGCTTGGAGACGATGACGAGCTGGCGCCAAACTACTTGGAAGAAATGAAGCGACTCGTGGAGCGGCATCCGGCTGCTTCAATTTATCGTGCGCGGTTAGAACTGACGGATGAAAATGGAATCGTGGTGGATTACGGCTGGCCGTTGCCGGAAGTTGAAACGTGGGATGAGTTTCTATACTTTCGCCATCGACACGGACGATTACAGTCGACCAGCGAAATGGCAGTCCGCGCCAGTAGCTTGCGAGAAATCGGCGGCTACCTTCCCATGCCTCTGGCCTTGGGAAGTGATGATCTCACTTGGCTGACATTAAGCGTTAATCATCCAATCGTCTCGACCAACCATACTTACGCGCGTTGGCGAAGGCACTCGCAAAGTATAAGCGGTGCGGTGTGGTCTGAGAAAAAGCAGAGGCCGTATTTGAATGAATTGTATCGCAGAATCATTTTGTTTTTGAGCGAGCATAAGCCGTTAGCAATTAGCTCGGAATTGCTGGACAGGGTGATTCACGAACGGTATCAAAAAACCCTTCCCCCGCCGCCAAAAATCGAGCCTAAACCTGAATTGGTTGTTTCGGCGAAAAGAGCCAAGGTTGCATTGCTTCCACCGATCGCTGCAAAACTGTTTCGAACGATTCGGAAATCTGTTAAATCGCCGTCGGCAAATAGGGAAGATGGCCGGAAATAGACTATTATTTTTGCGGGAAACTTGGTCTTGGATGGGATCAGTGAGCGGATTTGATCCTTTTATCTCGGCAGTCGAAGCCCTCCCCGGTGTTGCTTCAACTAGCGTTTGGGTTCCGGACAAAATTCCCCCGGCGGGATTGTGGGAACGAATCCATGAGAGATTGACGAGACCATCGTCTGCACCACGCGCTCCTTCTCCATTTACAGCTCACCGGCATGAATGGATAACGCACAGGGTTCTTTCCGCTATGTCTGCCTTTCGCGACGCCGTGGGCCTGCTGTCGGCAGGCGAGAATCAATATGGTGGCGTCTTTTCTAGCGCGGCTCCAGAAATCCGTTCACGGCTCGTGGTTTGTTTTCATCAACCACCTTCATGGTGGCGATTACATTGGCGAGACGTCAGTCTTCTGAACGGCTTAAAAGCAATTGTTTGTCTTTGTCAGGAGCAACAAGACTACTTTACTGCGCTATCTTCTACTCCTGTTATCATGCTTCGTCACGGCGTATTACACGATTTTTTTACGCCCGAATTCGATCGGCTGCCCGGAAGCCCGCGGTTGCTTTTTGTTGGACATTGGCTTCGCGATCTCGACGTATTGGAAATGGCGATGAATTCGATATGGCAAAGTCGTCCCGATATTGAATTGGACTGCCTAATCCCTATTCATGCCCGCGACCATCCAGTGTTGACTCGATTAGCAAGAAACTCACGGGTCCATTGGCATTCAGGACTGGTTCCGGAACAAGTTCGTGAATTGTATCGGCAGGCAACTTTGTTATTTTTACCATTTATCGACGCTGCGGCAAACAATGGCATTGTCGAAGCATTAGCTTGTGGTTTGCCTATCGTATCGACCCGCGTCGGTGGCATTCCAGATTACGTTCCTGACGACTGTGGCCGCCTCTGTGCACCGGGCGATGTGAAAGATCATGCTTGCGCCGTAATTGACTTGATAAATAACAAAGAATTGCTTGATCGGAAAAAGCGTGCTTGCAGAAGGCATGCGGAGAAAACATTGAACTGGAAAGATTCGGCACAACTGTTCCACGATTTCTTGGCATCTCTAAAGTGATTTCGGTTAGTTTATATGCAAAATGATGCTGCAAAATTGCGTATTTGTCGCCGATTCTGGCAGGAATGGGCGGAATTACTTTTGCGTTGGAGCGGCACCGGTCGAAAATCGAAAGCTTGTCCTGAGCGAGTGGAGCGAGTCGAATAGATCGAAAATCGAAAATGAAGAAAGCCATTCTTCTCGCCGGTGGCGTGGGGACACGTCTTTTCCCGCTCACCAAGATCGTGTGCAAACAGCTGCTGCCGATCTACGACAAGCCAATGATCTGCTACCCGCTGGCGACTTTGATGCTCGGCGGATTGCGCGAGGTGCTCATCATCTCGACTCCAAAGGATCTGCCCATGCTGCAAGATTATCTGGGCGACGGGGCGCAACTCGGGATTCGCATCGATTACGCCGAGCAGCCGAAGCCGGAAGGGATCGCTCAGGCGTTTCTGATCGGCGCGAAATTTATCGGTAACTCCGGCGCATCGCTCATTCTTGGCGATAACATTTTTTATGGGAAACTCGATTTCTATCGCGACGCGCTCGCCATCGAACGCGGCGCGTGCATTTTTGGCTATCAAGTGCGCGACCCGGAACGCTATGGCGTGGTGGAATTCGACGCCGACGGCAAAGCCATCAGTCTCGAAGAAAAACCGAAGCAACCGAAGAGTCCATTCGCTGTGCCTGGGCTTTACGTTTACGACGAGAAGGTTGTCGATCTTTGCCGCACGCTACGTCCATCGGCGCGGAACGAACTAGAGATTACGGATCTGAATTTACTTTATCTTCGGCGCAACGAGCTCCACGTGAAGCTGCTCAGCCGCGGCATGGCCTGGCTCGATACTGGAACCACAACCACGTTGCTCGAGGCCAGCAACTACATTGCCACAATCGAGCATCGGCAGGGTTTGAAAATCGCGTGCCTCGAAGAAGTCGCGCTCCGCATGGGTTTCATCACACAATCCGTTCTCGCCAGAATCATCGACGGGTTACCGAAGAACGAATATCGCGACTACCTGCGAATGGTTTGCGACGAGGGGCCCAGCGCTGGCCCGGAGCCGGTGGGGTAATCCTGTAGCCGCTTCGCTGCGCGAAGCGCTCGTCGCGCACAGCGCGATGGCTACAGCTACCTTGGTTGCTCGCGTACCAAATGATTCGTATCGGCGACCAATTTCGTCACCGCGTCTGCTTCGGTCGCGTCATAGTAACCGCGAATTTGGCCGTGCCGATCCACCAGCACGATCCGCGTGCTGTGCACGGGAATCCCTTGCGCATCGCTACCATCAGATATCGCAAGTTTGAAGCCGTCATGTGAAAGCTTGTAAATCGCAGATTTTGGTCCCGTGAGAAAATCCCAGCGGCCCGGCTCCACCTGCAATTTCTCCGCGTAACGGTGCAGAACGTCTGGCGTGTCTTTCTCCGGATCGACACTGAACGAGACGAGATGCACGTCAGTTTTTTCCAACGGCTTTTGCAGTTCGTTCATCCGGCTGCTGATCATCGGACACGGCCCCGGGCACGTTGTGTAAATAAAATCGGCGATCCAAATTTTGCCGGCTAACTGGGCTGAACCAAACGGTTGTCCGTTCTGATTCACGAACTGAAAAGACGGCACCGTGCCGTAGGAAGAAACAGTGCGCTGCCGGAGCGCGTTCACTTCTAGCTGACGCAGCCATAGCAACAACGCCAGCGTTAACAGCGGGATTAGAATCAGCGTCGCCTTCCAAACGATGCCGCTGCCGGACGGCGCTCGATGTATTGTCGCAGAAGTCGTGCTCATGATTTCGTCAGAACCAAAGCCCCCAGTAAGAGCGGAAGATAAACGATCGACGCGATAAACAATAAACGCGCTGCGCTCGGGGTCCGCATCCGTAGGAAACGCATTGCAACGGCGACAAATAAACCCCCAAGCAAAAGCTCAAATCCCAGATAAACGAAAGTCGCGACTCCAAGAAACGCGGGCAGACCTGCAATTACCAGCAGCAGGATGCAGAAAAACACGCTCTGGCTGGCGCTGCGCTCGCCGCTGCGGTCGTCGCTTGAAATCATGCGAAAGCCTGCTCGCGAATAGTCTTCCCGGTACATCCACGCGATGGCGAAAAAATGCGGCAGTTGCCACAGAAAGACGATCGCAAAGAGAGCCCATGCGCCGGCGCCGACGTTTCCGCGCGCGGCCGCCCACCCGATCATCGGCGGAATCGCACCCGGGACTGCGCCGACAGCAGTGTTTGCGGTGCTGGCGCGTTTTAAAGGTGTGTAAGCAAAAATGTAAATCGCGACCGTTATTGCCGTCAGCGCCGCGCTCAGCGCATTGCAAACGATCGCCAGATAACTGACTCCAAAAACCGACAGCCCGGCGCCTAGGGCGAGTGCTTGAAGCGGCGGCATTCGCCCCGCCGGAATTGGGCGCATTTTCGTGCGGTGCATCAGTGCATCGGCCCTGCGTTCCCACCATTGATTGAGAGCGGCTGCACCCGCTGCGGCAGCCGCCGTTCCAAAGACAACATGAAAAAGTGCGCCGTAATCGATTGGCGACTCCGATCCGAGATAAAAACCAACGGCAGTCGTAAGCAGCACCAGGAGCGTCAATCGCGCTTTGACAAGCTCCGCGAGATCAGCAACGACACGATTGCGCGAAGCCGCAAGATTCGGCCTTTCAATCGTCGCCGTCTTCATGCGGAAACGGGTTCGCTGTGCGGCGCGCCCGGCGGTCGCGCCCTACCAACCTCTCCTTGTGAAATGAGCCGGGAAATCGCAGAAATGCTCACACCAAAAGATAGCATGACCGCACCGAGCGCGACATGCGCCGTCGCGACATCGGCTGCTTTGTTGCTCCAGATCGTCCAGGCGCCGAGCGAAATCTGGCAGATGACCAGTGCGACCCAAAGTATCGAGAGTTTTTTAAGCGCTGCAAAACGCGGTGCAGCTCGCCAAACGCAAAGAGCAAACGCGATCACAGCGATCGCGATAATGAACGCGAGAAATCGGTGCGTCATTTGCAGCCAGGTTTGGAATGCGGTCACATCCGATAGGCCGCGAGCGTCGCGCCACGCATTGAGCTTTGCGAGAGCGGCCGCGCTGGTGTCGGGAATCCACGCGCCGTTGGCGGTTGGAAAATCGAGAATCGACAGATCGCGATGTTGATGGCGCATCGTCGCCCCGAGCGCGAGCTGCACGTAAATCGCCACCGTGATTGCAATCGCAACCGCTTTAAGGGCCGCGAATTTTTGCAAATCGATAGGTTGATTTGCGAGCCCTCGCCAAAAATTTGTCGTCACCAGCGCGATGACCACGAGCAATCCAAGGAACGCCTGCGCGACGCAGGCGTGAAAGATTCCGATTTCATCTTTCATCATGGTGACGCGAATCCCGCCAAGAATTCCCTGCAAGATTACGCCAGCAAGCGCAATCGCGCCCAGCTTGCGCACCCATTGTCGATCTTCGCTGAGCCAAAGCCAGACGGCGAGAATGATGGTTAGAAATCCAACGAGCGATCCCATTAAACGATGCGTGTGCTCGAACAAAATTCCGCCGACCCATTTCGAAATGGGAAACAAAAACATGTTGTAGCCAAACGTCGTCGGCCAATCGGGCACCGCGAGCCCGACATTTTTGCTGGTGACCATTCCCCCGCTGCAAATGAGTAAGAGCGTCACGACGCACGTGAGCCACGCGAAACGATTGAGCCATCTCGTTGAGATTGCCGAAGGCATTCAAATCAAATTAACTGCGGAGAAGCGAATTTCGCAGATAATTTGTAGCCGTCGCCTTGCCGGCGACGTGCGCGCTTCGCACAACGAAGCGGCTACAGCTGACCCGGACTTTGCGCAGGTTGGGCCGGCTGCTGTTCAGGTTTGCCGGCGGGTTGAGGTGGTTTGTTTTGTGGCTGCGGCTGCTGCGGTGCACCCGGCGAGGCGCCAGGTTGCGCGCCACCCGCGAGTTCGGCGCGCTCTTTCAGCCACGCCTCATAATCCTGGGGCGTGTCCACCACTAGCGTGCCCTTCATTCCGTAATGGCCGAGGCCGCAAAGCTGGGCGCAAATCACTTCGTAGGTCCCGGTCTTGAGTGGCGTGAACCAGATCGGAATAAGTGAACCGGGGATTGCGTCGCCTGCGATCCGCATGGCTGGCAAAAAGTAATCATGTATCACGTCCTTTGAGGAAAGTTCGGCAATCACAGGGCGATTTACCGGCACATGAAGTTCGCCAAGCGTCACGATATCGTCTTTGCCGGCGGGGTCATTCGGATCGAGGCCGAGCGGATTTGAGTTGCTCACAAAGCTGACATCGCGCCGGCCAAATTGTCCATCCGGCCCTGGCAGGTGATAATTGAAACTGAACTGCTGCGCGACGACGTGAACAAGCAGCGCCTCTTTGCCTGGCGGAAATTGATTCACGCGCTTTGCCCAAAGTGGAATAGCGAAGCCGAGGAGGAGCACAGCCTCGATCAAGACGACGGAGAATTCCAGATGCGTCGAGATGCCGCTCCTCACACCGCGGTGATCCGCACCCGGCTGCCGGCGTCGCCGGAACCGAATCAGCACGAAAATAAAAAACGCCGACCAACCAATAAAAAGCGCGGCCATGAACCAGTGACAAAACTCCAGGATGTGGTCGATCTGATATCCATGGGATGAGGCGTTCGGCGGCTGCCCGAGGAATTCATTGATCAGCGCGAGGCTATTCATATTTGCTCAGATCTTCCTCCGTGAGCTCCTGGTGGGGCTCGGCGGGCATACGCCCATGCCGCCAAAGATGAAAACTGAACGCGCCGATCCCACCGATCACGGACAGGACTGCGCCGAAGAGAAACCAGATGGCCACCGCCATGTGCTCGGTCGATTTTCCATCCTTTGCGCCGTAGCAAAACGGGCACGCCAACGCCTGGTGCGCCGAAACCAACACTGACAACGATAGAATCGACCAAAACTTCTTCATGTGATGATGCGAAGCCGTTTCATTTTCCTATAGAACCAGACACCGTAAACGATCAGCGCAATCGCGGCGGCAAATGATGCGATCGCGCCCGCAAGATAAATCGGCACACCTTCTACAAGGTTCACCCAGACACACCACACCCCAGTCCCGAGCGCAAGCAGCGTCGAGAAAAGGATGAACACAATATGGAAAGCTTTAAGCGACATTTACCGAAAGACCGGGTAGTCGTACCACGCCAAAAATATAAGCCAGAAAAGTCCCAGCACAAAAAAGCCGGTAAAAATCAGGATGCGGTAAATCAGGCGCTTTTCCGCGGCAAGATGCATGAAAACGGCTGCGACGGCGCCCGCTTTCAACGTCGCCACCAACATGGCAATGCCGATATTGGCTTTGCGCGTTCCGAAATCGACATAGGAAAGAGCGACCGTGACGGCGGTGAATGTGAGCAGGAGCGCGCCGACCATCAAATAACCTCTAACGTGCTTTTGTATACCGTGCGCGTATTCCTCGTATTCCTTGGGGTCTTGCGAAATATCAGGCGGATTGTTCATGTTTTAGAGCAGATAGAACAGCGGGAATACAAATATCCAGATCAGATCGACAAAGTGCCAGAAAAGACCACTTACCTCGACGCGATTTGCCAGATGCTCAGGGTTGCGCTGGTAAAGTTTTTTGCTGACCGGCAGCCACATGTATATGAACACGAGCACGCCGCCGAGCACGTGCATTCCGTGCAGACCAGTGATCGTGAAATAGCTGGCGAAATACGCGCTGTGCGTCGGCAAAAACATCGTCGCGCGCTCGACGTCTTCCTTCTCGAGCGTCGCGATTTTGTCAGTGAACGGCAGCGGAAAAAAGTGCGGCCGATCCATGGCAGGATTGGTGGGCTCGGCGTTGAGCGGGTCGAGCGCGACTTCGTATTCCTTGATCTTGGGATCGTTCAGCGCCGCGCGATTGTGCAAATGGCCAGTGATCTCGAGCCGCGGCGGCAGACCTTTGGCGGCGGCATATTCGTTTCCCAGATACTGTTCGTACTTCCCGAGGGCTTCCGGCTTAATGTAAGCGCCGAAGTGATCAAACTTCTGTGGCCATTCGTAAGCCAGCTTGACGACAAGGAAAATCACGCCACACGAAATCGTCGCCAACATGTACCACCAATAGGCGCGATACCTTCTCATCTTCAGCGACGCCCATGCCAAAACCACCGTGACTGACGACATGATCAAAATCGCGGTGTTCATGGTGCCAACGGGAACATTCAGCAGGCCGTGCGGCCAAATGCCCGGCGGCGCATCGAGTCGCAAAAAGATGTAGGCGGAAAAAAGTCCGCCGAAGAGCATCACCTCCGACGCGAGAAACAACCAGATGCCGACCTTGGCGTTCCAAAGACCGGTGTCAGGCCGCGTGGAGATGGTGTACGGAATCTCCATCTGTTCAGTCTACACGAGCACCGGTTCGGCGGGAGGCTTGCGGCGAATGCGCTCGGCCGGTTCCACCGGCTCATTTTGCATTGTGTAATCGCGATCGCGTCCGGGCAGGCTGTATTCGTAGGGGCCCCGATAGGCGACGGGGGGCGTAACGAAATTTCCGTGTGGCGGCGGCGAAGGCGCAGTCCACTCCAACGTGGTCGCTTCCCACGGATTGTCGTTCACCTTTTCGGCGTGCCTGATGCTCCAGAAGAAATTAATGATGAAAGGAATTTGGGCGAGACAC
>Ga0209058_1000918_pt1 | contig 25413 bp, 16 predicted proteins | sample GraSoiAngelo_147_FD_185904 | JGI IMG/M metagenome (GOLD analysis project Ga0209058, IMG submission 185904) | Grasslands soil microbial communities from the Angelo Coastal Reserve, California, USA - 14_1009_05_40cm (SPAdes) (version 2) | ecosystem: Environmental > Terrestrial > Soil > Grasslands ... | reverse complement strand
TATTTCCATCCACCCCTTCTAAGAGTATCGGGGTAACCGGGCCGGTCAATAACACGGCGGCCTACATTCCCTATGATCCGGCGAACGGCTCTTTCGACAATACGCCCCCCTTCACGATGACAGCGAACCCCGCCACCGGCAGCGTCATTCCAGGCCAGAGCGTCTCGACGAATCTTACCACTAATTTGGTGGTTGGCCCCCCTGACAACGTCAGCCTCTCCATAGTTAGTCAGCTTCCTGCCGGCACATCATACTCACTCAACCCCTCCTATGGGTTCTATCCGTTCAATTCCAATATTACCCTGACAACCTCGGCTTCAACGCCCCTTGGGGATTACCAGGTTAAAATCAATGGCACCTGTCTTGCCTGCTCTCCGGGGACAGGGGCACCGTTCACCCAGATCGTCGTGTTCCCGCTCAAAGTCCAAGCAGGGTTCACGTTAAACCTCAACCGGACCTCAGCGACAATCTTTCAAGGCCAGAGTGTCGCGGTAACGGCCACCGTCGCACTAGACGGTTTGGCCCAGCAAGTCTCGTTGTCTGTGCCGGGCCTTCCTGCCGGAGTGACGGCAAGCATTACGCCCCCTTCAGGTACGCCAACCTTCACGTCTATCCTGACCTTCACAACAAGCGCTACTGCCACCATTGGCACACTTCAACTGCAAATCGTCGGGACGAGTACATCATCGCTAGTCAGGGCCGCCGGGTTCAACCTGACCGTCCAGACGGTGCCCGATATTGGCATAACAGCCGTGACAGCAACCCCGTCTGTGGTCAACCTAGACGGGACCGTCACCGTCACGGTAACGGTGGCGAGTCAAGGGGTCTTGTCGGAGACCTTCGCCGTGACCGCCACGGCAACAGACTCGAACGGAAACATACACGCCATCGGAACCACTCTGGTCAATGGTCTTCTAGCCGGTCAGAGCCAGATGGTGACTATTTCATGGTCTACCCAAGGACTACCAGCAGGAACGTACACCATCCATGCACAAGTCCCAGTCCTAACTGCCGAGCTGCACGTCACCGACAACGCGATGACAGGTAACAGCGTCCGATTGAACGCACCTCCCACCGCCTCATTCACCGTGTCAACAACGACACCCAACGCGGGCGATCAGGTCAGCTTTGATGCTTCCGCCTCCTCTGACACTGACGGAACAATAACGTACTCTTGGAATTTCGGAGACGGGGGAACTGGAACAGGAAAGACGGCCGCCCATTCCTACCAGAAAGCTGGCACTCACACTGTGACGTTGACCGTGACTGACAATGACGGGGCGACCCGAATGTTCACCCAAACTGTAACGGTAGCCCAGTCTGGTATAGGGGCATCTGACTTCGTTACGTCTCCAACCGGGCTATCTATTATTGCAGTAGTAATTGCCGCCGCTGCCATTGGCATGTTGCTTCTGCGCCGGCGAGGACGAAGCACGAAGAGCTCTCAGTCCAAGCCGACAAAAGCTTAGCAATCCCACGACAATAATGAGTCTTCCACGGGGTGAAGTACACTATGTATAACCGGAGGTGTCTCTGGATACAGAGAGCGTTCTCAGGCTCAGTAAGTCTTATATTAGCTGTGACCTCGTCCTTCTCTCGAATATCTTTGAAAAGAGATACACTCTCACCAATTCTACTAATGGCTCTGTCTCTACTGACAGTGGTTCCGCAACTTCCATCGCTCGCAGTTCAAGCTCAAACGACAGCCTTCGTATCGGTCAACCCCGCGTTCGCAGCGGGAGACGTTGGGTCAAGCTTTCCAGTCGAAGTAGACCTATCAGGCGTGCCCAGCATGGTCGCATACGATGTCTCACTACAGTACAACCCAGCCTCGCTCATGGCCACCTCGGTCGACTTTGACACATCTACAGTGGTCGCCGGCTCGAACCACTTCAACGTCGTAACCCTTACCGACAACGGCGTCGGTGAAGTCAGATATGCAGTGACACTTCTTAGCGGGAGCACAGTTGACGCTTCGGGTACGGTCGCAGCACTAAAAATAACATTCCAAGTCGTAGGGGCTGTCGATACCCCCTTGACGATCGGCAGTTCCACGGTCGCCCAGCTAATCAGCGGCGTTGTGACTAACGTAGACAGTGTTGTCACGACCAACGGTCTCTTCCTCGTCCCCCCCAACATACTCGTAGTCCCGCCGAACTCTGACGTTGCGGCAGGACAAAGGGTCCGTCACCTCAAGCATGGCCAAGACCACACCGACCTAATCGGATATATCCAGCTCGACCCCAACGCTAACAGACCAGGGTTCGGAGGAGTAATCTTCGACATCACCGGCCCCGGCGGCGAAGTCCAAGTCATGTCCGATGTCGCCTTCATGTTCCCAGGCAACTCGTCAACGGTGACAGGAACGTTCTTCTTCCCACTCGACAGTTCATCCATCGGCACATACACCTACAGCGTCATCGCAATGCGCTGCGTCACCACAACCTTCTGCGTGCCAGGGTCAACATCGTTCCTCAGCCTCAACGGGCCATTCTTCAAAGTCAAAGCCTAACCACTCCGCCCCCATAGCTCCCCTCCCTTCTTTTATTTCCAGAGGTCAGCGGAGAGCCTACGAGAATTGGCCGGAAGAAGAAGAGAAACGATGACTCTCAAGCCTTCGCTCCTCTTGGCGTTATTGGCCGTCACTTTCTTTGCGACGGCAAGATTTCCAGTGGCCAATGCGTTTGGTTGGAACCCTGGGCCCACCAAAGTTCCCATGGGCGAGTCCCTCAGCCCAGATCCCAAGCTAAAGTTCGTTGACGCGGCACCCGCGATTGGGAAAGCTCTCAACGTAGATTCACATTTCAAGTTTGTCGACACCAACTCCAACAACAATTGGGATCCAGGGGAGTCAGTAATCTATGACTTAAACAACAACGGGTTCTACGATCCAGGCGAGGTCTTGGTGGCGGGAACAGCTCTCGTCGGGTCGACGCTAAAATCGACCAGCAGTTCTTCCTGTTCCCCCCTCTGCCGTTTCGGTCTCGTCGACATCAACCTCAGTGCAGCATGGGAACTAGGTGAAAGTGTGGTTTATGATGTCAACGGCAATGGCGTCTATGATGCTGGCGAGCAAATTGTAGCGGGAGCACCGCCCCGGGCCGGCGCGTCCCTCACCGCCGACTCGAGTTCCAAGCTTAAGTTTGTCGACACTACTCCCAACGGTCGATGGGACCTTGGGGAGTCCATGGCCTACGATAGCAACAGCAACGGCCGCTACGACAACTCAACCTTCGACCCCTTAGTCAAGTACATCGATTCGAATGGCAACAACCAGAGGGACACCAACGAGGCTGTCGTCTACGATACTAACAATAACAATGTCTACAACACCGGGGAACCAGTGATCTTTGGAACCGTTACTACAACATCTCTGAAGACGGATTCAAAACTCAAGATTGTCGACTCGAACCTTGACGGCCACTGGGAAGCAGGAAAAGCTGTCGTTTACGACAACAACAACAACGGGGCGTTCGATACCGGCGAATCGATTGTTGCCAATGCCAACCCCGCAAACCAGACAGGGCTGAATTCCGATTCCAAGGTCAAATACGTCGATTCGAATGGCAACAACCACTGGGATGCTAGCGAGGTCGTAGCGTACGACAGCAATGGGGATGGCCGCTACAGCAACTCGACTGACCCGTTGATCAAGTTCGTCGATTCAATCGTGAATGGCCACTGGGACCCTGGAGAGTCAGTTGTCTATGACGGTAATAACAATGCGATCTTTGATTGCACTGGAGAGGCAGTGATTGCGGGGCCCACTCCGACTTGTGGTCTCGACTCCCCTCCATTGAGTCCTGATTCTCACTTCAGGTTCGTTGATACCAAACGTACCGGGAAGTGGGTCACAGGTTACACCGTGGTTTACGATTCCAACCTAGACAACATCTACCAGTCCACCGAACCTGTAGTTGCGGGTACAGCTCCCCTCATCGGAACGGTGCTGAAGGAGCCTGTTATTCTGGGAACTCTTTCGGCCACGTGGCCGACATTGAAAATTGACCCATTGGTCAAGTTTGTGGATTCTAGCAAGAATGGCTTCTGGGATCCCGGCGAGGCTGTGGTTTACGACACCAATGCTAACAACAAATACGATCTGAGTGAGCCTGTGATTGTGGGCATGGCTCCCGCTGTTGGAACAAGACTGAGCGAGCCGGTGATAGCAGGACCAGCCCCGGCCAACCTAGTAGTACTCGCTATTGATGCAAAGGTCAAGTTCATCGATCTCGCAATGAACGGGTTATGGCGTCCCGTTGAAATGGTTGTCTATGACAATGATACCAATGGGATATACGGATCAACTGACTCCGTCATTGCATATGGCGCTCAGCCAAATGGCGCCTGGGATGGGGTAGATCGGTCAGGAGAGGTTGTCGTCTATGACAACAACAATAGCGGCATTTACACGTCAACAGACCCTGTTATCCTCGGGTCCACACCCGCCAACGGGACAGCTCTGGCCAGCGATTCGCGGGTCAAGTTTGTCGACGCTAACAGCAATGGCCATTGGGATTCTGGCGAAATGGTGGCCTACGACCGGAACAACAACGGCGTGGAGGATACGGGCGACGCGGCGATTACTGGACAGCTCTCCACCTCAACCCATCCCCTCTGGCCCTCGGCTGCCTCAGACTATTTAGGAAGAGTTTGGCTCGTCTGGAACGAGGGTCCGGCGGGGTCACCAAACAAAGATGTCTATCTGAAGGTTTGGAATGGGACCGGTTGGACAGCGAGACAATTAGTGACCAGCAACCCGTCCCCCGACTTTAACAACTTCATCACGTCTCTCAACAATAGGACAATGATGGTTGTCTGGTCTTCGAATCGAACCGGACACCCGCAGCTCTTCTACAGGCTATACAATGCCAGCGGTAATCCCACTCCCACGACTGGCGACATCGCTCTGACCAGCAGTACCATGTTTGACGAAGCCCCTTCAGCCGTACAGGACAGGTTTGGAAGGATTTGGGTCTCCTGGGCGAGGCACAATTCTACACGCACATTCTTCGGAATATACTACAAGTACTACAACGGGACAGGTTGGTCCTCAGACTTCCAACTCGGCCCCTCTATCGGCACTGGGCTAGGGGCGAAAAGCCCGTCGATAACAGAGACTAAGGATGCGCGAATATGGATCGCCTGGATATCAAACCAGACAGGGTCGGAGCTGCTCTACTACACCTCAACAGATGACACAAGCCAGTTCCTCCTCACTACGGGTGTTCCAGACGCCTCATGGGTCCGATGTTCCTCACTCCCCTGTCTATTCCCCTTTGAGAGCCCAACTCCCGCCTACGACGACGACCGTCCTTCATTGTTCCAGACCAGCGATGGTGTCTTCGAGCTCTTCTACGACAGGTCCTTCCCATGTGGTGGCGGCTGCACGACCCCCGAGCAGAACGTAATGTACACCAACTTCACCTATACGTCCAATTGGATTGTGAATTCTGCCCCCAGTCCTTCATCCTTCATGAACACAATAACGGGCCCCGCCGACTACTATCCATCCGCCGGGCAAATGTCAGATTCGCTCTGTCCCGGGAGTAACCACGGTGTTTGCGGCCGTCTCTGGGTCTTCTGGAATAGACTAAACACTCAGACCGCCGCATTCGACCTGATTTACGCAAACACTGGCGGGATCCAGGTTCAGCACGACGTCGGAATTCGTTCTACCATATCAAACATTACAGCCAGTCTATTGGTTCCTTACAACAGCACCGTCAAAATAGATGTGACCCTATCTAATTACGGGAACAATACTGAGACCGCTCAGCTCACCCTCAAGCTCAACTCAACAAGCTTTTTCTCGAAAACAGTCACCCTAGTAGTGAACCAGACTCTCGTCGTGACAACGGCCAACCGGACAATCATGATCATGCCCGCGGTCTGGGGAAGGTTCACCCTAACCGCAACTCTTCAATGCACGTGCGTTGAGAGCAACAGCGTCATGCTCGGCGACAACACGCTGTCGGGTCTCGTGAAAGCAGACCTGCCTGGAGACATTATTGGAGATCTGAGCCCTCTGCCTGATGGAAGAGTGGACATTCTCGACATAGCAGACATAGCCTTCGGCTTTGGGAGTTCATGCGGGCAGGCACGCTACCATGCCCGTGACGATATCAACGGCGATTGCCGTGTTGACATCCTTGATGTTGCCAAGGCCGCCTTCTACTTCGGTAAGAGCGTGTAACACCCAACTAGCCTGCTGACGCCGTGTATTAGACCGGTAGCTCTGCGCAGTGGACCTGTCTCCAGACAGCCAGAGCAATCAAGAGATTTCTCCGAACAAGTCCGGAGGATGAAGTTTCCGATAGTCATAAATTGGTGGCAGTGGGTACGCCAACGTTCTGAGTGAGAAATTTGCGGATGCAAACCCCCGTCCTGATACTCTTTCTCTCCCTTACGTTTCTCATGGCGACCCCGTCCCCAGTCATAACAAGTGTTCGAGCGGTCGCTCAGAGCGGTAACACGACATGGTCGCCCTATGGACCCTACTCGAGAAACCTTCTGATAAGTTTCTATTCAGACTTTCAGGCCATGTTCAACGCGTTTACTTCAGGCAAGATCGACATTACGGACTGGCCAGTGCAGCCTGGAGACCTTCAGGCTTTTTCCGGTAACCCTGACTACTTCCTTACAAGTCCCGAAGGCCAGTTCGGACTCTTTCACCTGAACATCAACCAGAACGGCAACTTCCTAGGTATTGTCCAGCAACAGTCGCGAAGCACCGTCGCTGCCAGTGTGAAGAACACGGCAAGCGCTGCCAACACATGCTTGACCGGTTTCGCCAGGCTCATCGTCAACCTTCACAACCAAGAATTACCTGGAAAACCGCTCATCCTTGACCCTCTCAACAATGTAGTTGCTAGCAGCACAAGTGGAACCTTCTCCGTCGCAGACTCTGGCGCCGCGACTCCCACAGGCCAGTACATTATTCCCAGTTCCCCGAACTGTATTCCACAGAACCCGTCTTACACGCTCAGCAGCACCGTTTACGGTGGTGCTACGACCATATCGGTCGCAGCTTCCGGAGGAGCACCTACCACGTTTACCGTTGACTTCAACGTGAACTGGAACAGTGTGACCAGTCTCACCTCGAGTCCCGCTGGTGTTCAGATTAACAGAGCTATCTCTCACCTTGTCGATGCGAAGAGCTTCGTCAACGAGAACACTCTCGGAGGGCAGGCCGACAATCCACACTTCTGGTCTGCTCCAGCACAGGGCTACAACAATGTATGCGACAACCCCATAGGTGGCTCATCAGGCATAACAAAGATATGTCAGATTAATCTCAACGAAGACTGCACGGGCAGTAATCCGTCCAACGCCGTCAACCCGCACCCTTGGGTAGCCTCGTGCGCACCCGCCTCTCCTTACGACCTGTCCAGTCAATCGCTCTCTGCTAGCACGAAGTGGTGGGGGGCACAAGGCGCGAGTCTAGGAATTGACAAAGGATATCCAAGCACCCTTGATCTGCGTGCTGCCTGCGACCACTTTGTTCTCGCCGGCTTGACGGTTGTCGATTTCACCCCGACGGTCCAGGACCCCAACGGCTGCGGCCAAGTAGCCACGGCCCTGACCGGAACAACGGCTCCTTCAGGCCAATACGCGCATTTGAGCAATAATGGAGCGCAAGTAGTAGTCTTACCCAGAACGGATCCTCCCCGCAGAGACTTTGGCACGATTGTCGCTGACGGGTTGAACGCGTTGTTTGGTACCCCTAACAATGCAAACAACCCTAACAACCCTCTTGGTCAGCGGGGTTGCACTGTGAACTACGTTGGTCCATCCTCACCAGGTGTTTGTGCCTGGCAGGCTTACACTATCACTCAGATATTCGACCAGGTTTTCTCGAACAATCTGGGCGCTGGTGCCAACGACTGGAAGATATACACTGGCGGCAACACCCTGGGCACGCTTGGAGATGACACCTACTTCGAGTTTAACACGGTCGATAACGGCGGTCTCTGCGCAGGCGTATTTTCCACCTACCAGCTAGACTATACAAACTACTGCAACCCAGTCTATGATACTTGGACGCGCGCCGGCGAGTTCGCACCTGACCTGAACTTGGCCGGCCAGTTGTTCAAGCGCGGCTTTCTCCAGGAGTACCGCGACGCCTTCAATGTTCCCGTGTTCTCCCGGGTGCAACAGTTCGTCGCCCTGAATTCGTGGAACTTTCAACCCGGAACAAAGTCCAGCCTCGTGGCGCAGCTGGGGGCGGGATTCCAGATAAGCTACTGGTCATTGCTGAACATGCGTTGCAATCCCAGCTTCACTCCGACGCTTGTGCAGAACGCTTGCGGCGGTGGAGTAAACGGGCTTATCCGCCGCGGCTTCTCTCAGGATGTACACAAGCTCAGCCCGTTCCAGGCACAGTCAGTCTGGGAGTTCGAGGTTTTGCTCCAAGTATACGACACCATGCTAGCCCCGAACCCGCTTACTGGAGGAGCTAGCAACCAGCTTGTTGACTGGATGACGACGAGCCACACCTCAGCATTTAGCCCGTCTGAGACCAGTTGCATAGGAACAAACTGTGTGGCAGGGACGACGACCGAGCTTTGGCACTTGAGGAATGACTTGAGGTGGCACGATGGCGTGCCGGTGACAGCGGACGATGTGGCCTACACCATCCTCGCGTACAGGGATGTTCCATCCGCCAATCTCGGCACCAATGTGGCAGCTGTGTCTAGCGCGATCGCCATTAGCTCCACAACAATCCAGGTAAAACTACAGCACCAGAGTCCCTTCTTTGAGACCGAGATCGGCGGCCTACCGATCATACCCAAACATCTCTGGGCCCCAGTGTGCGGCAGCCCACCTAGCCCAGCGTCCCTGTGCGGCAGCCCCTCATTCGACCCTATGGCAGCAGGGCTCTACGTCGGCAGCGGCCCCTGGGTCTGCAAGAACATCAACACAGGCGCTATCGGGGGAAGTTGCACCCAGAACGCGGACAACAGTATCGGCACCCAGGACGTGACCCTCAGCGGCAGGGTACTCCTCACTGCAAACATGAATTACATGCGCGGTCCCACAACTCTGCAGGGGTCGAGCCTACAGAAGAGCAGTTGGGGCGACAAGAACGACGACGGAGTCATCAACCTTCTAGATATTGCAGACGCAGCCCTTCACTTCGGAAGGACCGACCCTTACTGGGACCACCCCCTCTTCGGGACCTCACCGGGCATAGTGGACATTGGCGAAATAGCCACCATAGCAATGTACTTTGACCACGGAATAACAAAGCCCTACGCCCCAAGTGCGCTGACAGGCTTGGACCCGCGAGTAGACCCGTTCCGAGCAGACTTGACTTCGCAAGGCGGGCCCATAATGTACTACCAAGGAGGGCTTCGGAGTGGTACGGGCCAGCTCAATGTCCAACTTGACGCCCTCACAGGAACACCGAGCCCGACGGCCTTCTCCGCGGTGCTGAATACGGACAGTGGAACACTCGTCGGAACGACCACCGGCACCGCTGGCTCCACTGCGAGCCTAGTAACGTTTCCCTTCAGCGGAATCAGCCCCGGCACCTACCAGCTCCGATTGATCTTCAGCGGCGCGCAACCTTACATGACCATCATGCTTGTGCTGACATAGCCCTGTCGCTAGTAGGGCGAGCTTCGACGAAACAGTAATTAGCCCAACAAGACACGGGATTCACTGAGGTCGTCAGACCTGAGTCCCAAGCTCCTCAGTGGGAAGAGCAGGCTCATCAGCCAGCTTTCGATCCTTCTGCTCTTATCAATCCTACTGCCTAACCTTCCCTACTTCACCCCACTCCAGATTGTCAATCCGGCTCACGCAACGGCGCTGACCGGGCTCGGAATTTGGAATTTCACTAAAGGGTCAAGCGCGGTGGTGGACCCGACCATCACTACCGGCAGCATTCTTCAGATGAAGGTTAACGCCTCAGGCGGAACACTCCTGAATGGCTTCGACATAACTATCCGCTGGGACCAAACGGTTCTCAACGGGACCTCAGTCACAACGAAAGGTGGATTATTCGACAGCCCAATGTTCTTTCTCACCCTGAATGAGACCCGGGCCGACCATGTGAGACTTAGCGGAGTTCTCTTGGGAGGATTTGTTCCTGCGAATGCAACAATCATTTCGTTCAAGGTAAAAGTGCTCAGTCAAGGTTCGACGCCAATCACAATCGACACCGCGGCGACTGCGCTGCTAAGTGGGAGTACGAGGGTCCCCTTCTTTCCCTTGCAGGGCTTTTTCTCGAACAGCCCGGGAACAGGCGACCTTCTCCTCTTATCCGAGAAAGCCCTGGAAGAGCAGGTGACACTTGGAGATAGGGCACAGCTCACGCTAGGAGTCCAAAACACCGGAATACCCCCCATGACAAACGTGATGGTGACACTATTCGCCTACAACGCCACCAATAATTTCATGATCAACTCGACCGTTTTGCCAGTGTTAGCAGGTAACACCATCCAGCCTGTGAGTCTAACGTGGAACACTACAGGTTTCCGGCCGGGACCATACGTAATGAATACGACAGTCTCAACTGCTTCAGGCGATGCCTACTTGGGAGACAACACTATGGCCTTGGAACAGATTACTCTCGTCATTCACGAGCTTGCAATAGTCTCCGTCTCACCCGCGTCCCCCTCAACCCTGATTGGAAGCCCACTTAAAATCACGGCCTCTGTCAAAAACCTAGGAACAGTTTCCGAATATGCCACTGTGACGATGTACGCCAACGATACTGTTAGCACCTTCGCGCCAATCAGCGCAGAGTGTTACAATCCCCCCGTCCCATGTTCACCGAGCCTTACAATTCTCGTAGGTCCCGGAGCGGTTCAGAGCCAGTTCAACTTTCAATGGAACACTTCGGCGCTGACAGTAGGCAACTATACTCTGAGAGGAGTTGTAAGTGTGATCCCCGGCGAGAGAAACGTGACCAACAATGTCTTCACGACGCCGGGATATGTAACAGTATTCGCCAGTTTTGATCACGACCTAGGCGTGGAATGGAACCCGCCGAACACAGGGCTCTACACGGGCGCGAACTATACCTTTGCGCTAGCGGTAACGAACAACGGCAGGTTCAACGACAGCTTCACACTAACCCTATTCTCCAACTCGACCGAGATGCTTCGGACCACTGGCACAGCGATTTTAAAAACCAAGTTCACCACCACCTTCGTCTGGAAAACCCTACAAATCACTCCCGCCAACTATCTGCTCAAGCTAAACGTCACCGACAACTCAGGACTAGACCAATATGCGAGAAATAACACCGAAACCTCTGGAGTGACAGTGAACGCCAACCATTCACCTTTTGCAAATTTCACGTTCACTCCATCAACCCCCAAGACTGGAGATCCGATATTTTTCAACGCAACCCTATCAAGGGATCCTGACACCAACCAGAGGATCAAGTACTACATCTGGGACTTTGGAGATGGGACAGGGGGTAGTGGCAATACGACGAACAACGGCAAGACCATCACCCACACATACATTGCGGCTGGAAGCTACACAGCGAGTTTGACAGTATGGGACGATTATGGTGGCCGAAACTCGTTGTCGAAGACAGTTGCCGTTTCACCTATTCCGCCAACTCCTGGCCGCGACAACTCTTTCATCCTATACCTCGGTATCGCCGCCGGAGTGGCCGCCATCGGTGCCGGTGCCGCCGTGTTCCTTATGTTCCGTCGACGGAAAAAAATGAATATGCATCAACCTCCCAAAACCACATCCGCAAGCTAGCTGACCGTTTTCAGCTGCCCTACGACATGGCAACGTTTGGGTTGTATACCTGCGTAATTATGGAGCTTGAAAATCGCATAAACTTTTAAGGCGGCCGCCGCGGGTTTCCCACATTGAGAAGATGTGAGACTTGGACAACGGCCCCGCCAAATATCTATTCATCGCGTTCCTGTCACTTTGGATCTTAGCTGCTCCATTTGCCAATTATGCGCAAGCCTCTGTAACGACGACGCCCGCTGAGCATGCAAATACCTCACTGGTTTCCGACCCGCTACCTGTCGTCGGTATTTGGAGCACCGCGTGCGGTTCATCGAACATCACGGTTACGAATCCCGCTTGCGGGCCTCTATCGGTGGGCAGCACAATTTCTGCGGAGGTCAATGTGACGAATGCTCCGACCTTCAACGCCTACGAGTTCAGCCTCTACTTTGACACGCATTTCATCCAGTGGGACCACACGGACACGAAGACAGGAACCATCTTCGCGAATCCCTTTACCGCGAAAGAGGAAACACCTGTGCCTGGAACCTACCGTCTGGTGGTTATCAATGCTCCCGGCAACAATAGCGCAGCGAGCGGCATACTCGCCCACGTCCTCTTCAAAGTTCAAGCAGTCGGAGTTAGTCCAATAGCGCTTGCCGCTGGCATGAACAATCCTTCGACCTTCGCCGCTGATGGCGCCTGGACGAGGCTTGTCATCGGGAATACCCCGATTGATACAACAACAACTGACGGGTACTTCAAGAATGACATCCGTGAGACAGTTGTCTATGACAGTAACAATAACGATTTGTTCGACACGGGAGAGACAGTGATCGCCGGAAACACTCCTCCAGTCGGCACGGCGCTGAAAGCTGACCTTAACCTTACTTTTGTCGACTTGAACTCAAATGGTCTGTGGGAGAGCGGAGAAACGGTCGTGTACGACAGCGGCCATAACGGCGTTTTTGATACGGGAAAAGATGTCGTTCTAGTAGGGTCAGCTCCTGTAAACCAGACAGCACTGGTTCGCGATCCGAAGGTCAAGTATGTGGATTCCAATAGCAATAATCACTGGGATGACTCCCGTCTGGGCCCCGTGGCGCTGTTCACCTATTCGCCACTGGTTCTCCAGGCAGGGGCCACAGCAACCTTCGACGCTACGACAAGCTATGATCCTGACACGCCGCCCCCCGGCATTGCAAACTACGTGTGGGATTTTGGAGCTGGAGGCGCTCAGGGAGGAGGAGTGTCCAGTCAAACCGCCACCGTTACTCACTCGTTCGGCGCCACTCAAAGTCCCCTGACGGGAAACTTCTCCATACGACTAACGGTCGTCGATAGGGATAATAATTTCACAGGGACAAAGACGCAACGAGTCTACGTCGCACAGATCCCGTTTCATGACATTCAATTAGCCAGTTTGACCGCTTTACCCTCTGCTCCACACGTCGGAGACAAAGTCGCAATAACTGCCGTCATCAAGGATCTAGGAACTTTTGACGAGCAATACAACTTCACACTAACATACGGGCCTCCAACCACGACGATTGACAGCAAAACCAATCAGCTCATTCCCAAGTCGGGGACCACGTCATCAACAATAAGCCTCACGTACACTCTTGACACGGCAGGCTTAGCTACCGGAGCCTACGAGGTTGACGCATCAGTAGCAATCCCAGTGGACAGCAACCTTTCAAACAACATGCAGAGGCAGGTCATAACGATCATCGCTCAGAGCTCGTCGCAGTACGTTTACCTACTCGTCGGTGCGGTGGTCGTAGCCGCAGCGATAGTGACCGTTGGGCTATTTTTGAGAAAGAGGCGTCGGCGGCCTGAGCAAGAGTAGGTCCTAGGCTTCCTCCATCCTCCCTCGGGTATCCACAGCCACCTCGCACGAGGATAATCTTAAAAGGCATCCCAGCCGGGATAGCATTTCGAAGAATATTGAGACTACAACTACCAACTCTAGTACTCATGCTAAGTCTTACATTCCTAATGGCGCTTCCATCACCAACAATAACCAGCGTAAAAGCCGTGCCACAGGCCGGGCAGACTGCCTGGTCCCCCTTCGGTCCGAACAGCGACAGGATGCTGATAAAGTTCTATTCCGACTTCTCAGCCATGTTCACAGCCTTCACGAACGGTGAGATCGACATTACCGATTGGCCAGTTCCACCGACTCAACTCTCATCCTTCTCGAGCAATCCTGACTTCTTCCTAACAACTTCTGAAGGAGAGTTCGGCATACGTCACATCAACATAAACCAGAACGGTAACTTCCTGGGCATCGCTCAGCAAGTAGCTCGGGTCTTTGGCCCAGCTGGTATCAAGAACCAGGTTCTCTCCGCTACCACTTGCGGGACTGGTTTTGCACAGCTCACCGTCAACCTTCACAACCAGGAATTGAGCGGCAAGCCGCTCATTCTGGACAATCTTACCAGCGTAATCGCATCCAGTACCAGCGGAACGTTCTCGAGCTCCGACACTAACCTTGTCAGTCCAACGGGACAGTTCAAGATTAACGGCGGGGCATGCATTCCACAGAACGCCGCTTACACCCTCAGCACCAACGTTTACGGTGGCACTGCGACTATCCCCATAACATCCCAGAACACGTTCACTGTTGATTTCAACGTGAACTGGAACAGCCAGAGCAACAAGGCTCCCACGGCAGCGGCCATTCAGATCAACAGGGGTGTGGCTCACCTTCTCGATACCAAGAGCTTCATCGACGAGAACCAGATAGCAGGTCAGGCGGTCAATCCGCACTTCTGGTCTCCTCCCGCACAAGGCTACCATAACGTCTGCACAGTCAACGGAAACTCTGCCAATGCTCAGGTATGCCAGGCAACGCTCAACATAGACTGCAGTGCGCACTCGTGGGTTACCACGTGCGCCATGACAGCACCCTACAACCTGAAAGCACCCGCACTTGCGGCTAGCGCATACTCCTGGGCCGCACAAGGCTCGAGTCTAGGCGTTGACAAGGGCTATCCGAGTGCTGATGATTTGCGTGCTGCATGTGATCACTTTGTCGCTGCGGGTCTCACCCTTGTCGGTGGAACCTGTCTAGACGTTGCTAACGCTCTTAATACCGCAGCCCCGTTGCCAGCCACCTATGCACACCTCAGCAACAATGGCCAACAGATTGTTGTTCTGCCGAGGACTGATCCTCAGCGGCGCGACCACATGGCTATTGTCGCGGACGCGTTGAACGCTCTGTTCGGTACACCTAACAATGCCAATAATCCAGCTAACCCTGCTGGCCAGCAGGGATGCACGGTGAACTATGTCGGCCCATCGCAGCCTGGTGAGTGTGCCTTCAAGGCGTACACTATCACTCAGATATTCGACCAAGTGTTTTCGAACAATCTGGGTGCTGGTGCTAACGACTGGAAGTTATACAACGGTGGCAACACCCTAGGCACGTTCGGTGACGACACCTACTTCGAGTACAATACAGTCGATAACGGCGGTCTGTGCGCAGGCGCATTCTCCACCTACCAGCTTAACTACAACAACTATTGCGATCCGATCTTGGACACTTGGACTCACGCAGGCGAGTTCGCGAAAGACATCAACACTGCAGGAGCGATGTTCAAGCGTGGCTTCCTACTCGCGGTTCAGAACGAGTGGGATGTCGCCGTGTTCAGCGCTAGCTCGCAGTTCGTCGGGTTGAACTCTTGGAACTTCCAGCCTGGACCACAGTCAAGCCTAGTTCAGCAGCTTGGAGCAGGATTCCAAGTAGGCTTCCAATCGTTGCTAAACATGCGCTGCAACCCGCTCTTCACGCCAACCCTTGCACAATACGCATGCGGAGGCGGTACCGGTGGTACGCCCGAGCTCATTCGCAGAGGCTTCTCGCAAGACGTGCATAAACTCAGCCCGTTCGCTGCCCAGTCAGTCTGGGAGTTCGAAACGTTGCTCCAAGTATACGATAGTATGCTTGCGACCAACCCGAGAACGGGAGGAGCAGCCAGCCAGATAATTGACTGGCAGACCACAAGCCACACCGCATCATTCGACCCCAACGAGATCAGCTGCCTAGCACCATCCCAGGGCGGAACATGCCTACCAGGAACAACAACCCAAGTCTGGCACTTGAGAAACGGTCTCAAGTTCCATGACAACTTCCCATTGACAGCGGACGATGTCTGCTACACTCTCACCTCATACCGTGACGTTCCAGCAGCCAACCTAGGCGTGAGCGTTCAGGCCGTGACCAGTTGTGTCGTGAACTCGGCGAGCACTCTGACCGTGAAGCTTCAGGGCCAGAGCCCATTCTTCGAGGTCCAAATCGGCGGCGAACCCATCATTCCGAAGCACACCTGGGCGCCTAAATGTGGCGTCTTCCCCTATCCACAGCCAAACCCGTGTGCCGATCCTGCCTTCGACCCGATGGCCGCAGGCTTCTACATCGGCGACGGTCCATGGGAGTGCGACAACATCAACACTGGTGCTCACGGAGGCTCGTGCAGTCAGAACGCTGACGGCAGCATCGGAGGACAAGACGTCACCCTAAACGGGAGAATAGTCCTCAACAAGTACATGCAATACCACCGGGGCAATCCTGGCAACCAGAGAACAATACTCCACCAGATGAGCTGGGCTGACAAGAACGGCGACGGAACCATCAACATCCTCGACATTGCAGACGCAGCATTGCACTTCGGCTCTCACGACTGGTACTGGGACAACAGGCTCTTCGGCACCACTGACGGCACTGTGGACATTGGAGAAATCGCCACGATAGCCTCGCTGTTCGACTCAGGCATAACAAAGCCCTTCGCTCCAAGCGCACTGTTCGCCATGGATCCAGCCATTAACCCGTACTCAGGCCATAACCTCAACAACATCGACATGGCTTGCACAGGAGCAGGTGGATCTGCAGCCACGGGCTCCATACTATCCGCCTCCATACTGTGCACTGATCTCTCATCCGCCATCCTGAACTACGAAGGCTTCAACAAAGATGGATCAGGACTCCAGACTGGCAACGTCAGAATTCTCGTGCCTGCTGTGCAGGGCGACAAATCTGGCGTCATAGCCGGCAAGTTCAGCCTCCAGTACATCACTTCAGCAGGATCCACGGTCGTCGTGGGCGCTCCTACATCAGTACTCAGTGACGGAACAACCACCATCAACGGCGTTTCATACAACGTATGGGACTCCTTCTGGAGCATACCCGGCTCTGCCACATTGACCAACTACGATGTAGTGTGCTTGTGGAACGGGGTCAGGGTCTACCAGCTCGGTGTTCCTGTAATCAAAGGCGTATAGAAGTACACGCGACTTTCCAAACTCCCTTCTTTTATTTACTCTGCTACCAGACCATGCCACGGACCAACCCCGACGATTCGCGAGGGCCGGCGTCCGCCTTTGGTCGGATTCTGGGCTGGGACACTCGATAGGACTTCTTGTTTGCATCGCACGATTTTAAATAGCGTGCAAAGAAGCTCGTATCATGGCTTACCCCAGGTCGAAGGCCGTCCTCGTGTTTCTGGCACTTCTCCCAGTCTACCTCGGTCCATACATGTACGCCTATGGCAGAACACAATCCAACGTCTTTCCCACCGTGGAAACGCTCGACGGACAGGCTATGGACGATGTCAAGACTGGAGTAGACAACAGTGTCACCGAAATAGTCGCGCAGAGCGTGACGAGGACGGTTAATGGACAGCCTGTCACTTGGACCGAGGTAACTTACACACTCCCGTTCAGGGTCCTAAACAGAATCTTCAAGACCTACATCAACTTCCCGGCGCTCTTGAGTGTATCAAAACTGACATTCCAGGCAACGGGGGTTTTCAACGGAACCGAGATATTGTCCTGTCACCACTACGTGGACAGCCTCATTGCCCCGACGGGGTTTGAAGTTCTCGCAGTCTTCGGCTCGATACTAAAAGCCGGAAACAACACCGTCATAACGGCGTTCTGCCATGGACCAGGGAGTCCGACGTTCGACACGGCCAAGCTGTCACAGCAAAACCTTGGGGTCGTAACAATATCGCTTCTATGGACAATCGATGCCACTCTCAAAGGAGAAAAGGTGGAGGGCACTCGCCAGTGGACAGGTGTTCCATAAACTTGCGCACCTAATGGTGATAGGCGAGAGATAATGGTCGGGGGTTTGAAAGGTCGGCTCTCGCCGTGGGTCAAGGCAAGAGCGTTCACATGGTTTTACGCGGCCCTATTATTCGGACCTACTTACGCTCTTTTGTCGTTCTGGTTCACACGAGGATCCATTAACCTCGGAACAGGCTACCTGCTGTTCGTTCTCGTTCCGATGATAGTGGCTGTTGCCCTGGCCGGCTTTGTCGGAAACAAGAACAGGCTCGGATTTGATCCGAGGTTTCTAGCCAGCTTCGCCGTTTTCGCTCTCTTGCCATACACAATATATGATTGGGCTCGCGTTCCCATGAACTATTTCTTTGGCGTGGCGTTCTGGGATCACTGGTTTGACTGGGGGTCAAACATCTCAGGCGCTCCTCTCTTCGCCCTCCAGTCGTTGTCGGTAGGACTCTTCACTCACGTATCTAGGGGATGGAGCATGGCGGTATCATACTATGTCCTGGTTCGTGGGAGGGCAACGCTCCCGACCGCTTTCGTTTTCGCCTGGGCGATGACTATCTTCTATTGGATCTTCTTTCCGACCTTCGTCTTGGTCGATTCGAAGCCTCCGTTCATATGGTGGTTTACTGCTTGGTCGTCGCACATGGCATTCGCTCTTGGACTCTGGTACGCACCGAGACTCTTCTCCCGATACTTCTCGATGCGCTAACCCCCAGGCCGGTTTCCAGTTATACCTATCAGCTATTCGCGACTTGACACCTAACTAGGTACCGAGGACTTTTGGCCTCGGCCCGGAAAGCCGGACTGCGAAAAAGACCGCCACTACCCCTAGTGCTACTCCTGGGATAGCCCAGTAATACACTAGCTGGACGCCAACGAAGGTCGCATAGATTATGCACCCGATGGCAAGTCCGAACCCCTGCGTTGCAATTATAGTCAAAAGGTCTCCCATCCACCCCGGCTTTCCGTGTCCCATCCATCGCATGGCCCAGTTCTCCGCTTGCCCCATTTGGGTTGAGAGGCTCCGTCACCTCGAGTATTTAAGACCAGAAGCTCTTCTGACGGGTGCAAGTTTCAAGAGGCTTATCTTCGAAGAAAGAAAATTGAATAGTAATCTTCCTGCCTAAATCGTGGGACCGCAAGGCTAAATTAGGCATGTTTAAGCTTTTGAGATTACGACCGAGGTAGTTTGTGCTGGGACTTCGAAGTTACCTCTTGAAAAGGGTGCTGAACACCGTTCTCCTGATAGTTTTCGTGATCACGCTGAACTTCATCATTTTCGAGTTGATGCCCGGCACTCAAGCCTCCATTTCTAATCTCGTCCAGAACCCACGCGTGTTTGATCCCACTCAGGTAGCGCGACTTCTCAAGTTATACAATTTCTGCAAGGAAGTCACTATCACTGGCCCGCACTCCTACAACTGTGTTCCCACCACCATCTGGGATAGATTCTCCGCCTACTTCGTCAACATGATAACGTTCAATTTTGGTGACTCTTTTCAAACAAACAAACCCGTGCTCCACGACATGATCCAAACCGGGAGGCTGGTGAACACGCTCACCCTTCTCGGTGTTGCAACCACTGTTGCCCTACTCATCGGAACGTTGCTCGGAGTTGTCGCCGCCGCCAAGCGCGGTTCGATCTTCGACAGCGGGTCGGTCACACTGTCGCTGATAACTTTCTCCCTTCCGACCTTCTGGATGGGACTTCTCTTCATCATGATTTTTGCAAACAGGCTCCAGCTGTTTCCGTCGGGAGGGGTAACACCTGCCTATTGGGCCATCAAAACTCCAGACCTGTTAGGCCAGTTTCTTACAAGAGTGCAATACCTATTCCTCCCGGCGTTAACCCTGACCCTCTTCTTCTACGGAGGTAACTTGCTACTCACGAGGGCGACGATGACTGAAGCACTCAGCGAGGACTACATCAACACTGCAAGGGCGAAGGGGCTCCCTGAGCGAACCGTGCTCTTCAAGCACGCTTTGAAGAATGCCTCACTTCCTCTAGTTACCAACGCCGCACTGAGCTTTGGTGGGCTTTTGGGAGGAGCCATCATTACGGAAACTGTCTTCAATTGGGATGGGCTTGGGTTCTGGCTGTTCAACGCGATTGGTTGGAAGGATTACCCCGTCATGCAGGCGATGTTCTTCATAATCGCGTTATGTGTAATCGCGGCGAACTTCATATCGGACATTTTCTATGGAATCCTAGACCCGCGAATAAAGTACGAGTGAGACCCGACGCTTGTCCGAGAACACAAGTGTCCCCTACAGCCTCGTAAGATTCAAGAGGTTCTTTTTCAATCTGCTCCGTAACAAGAAATCTGCCGCTGGCCTGACCCTCCTCTCGATCTTCGTGTTCATTGCCGTCGCAGGCCCGCTCCTCACTCCCTACACCCCTTTGGGCTCAGTGGTCTCCGCCCAGCTTAATCCTCCCAGCTGGATTGTTTACTTCACAGGTCCTCTTGGATGGAGCCAGAACGCCGAGTTCACAGGAATAAAAGCCTCCTCGATCACAGGGGCCACGTTAACAACGACTAGTATTGGGGGTGACTCTGCAAGCTTCAGCGCGGCCTCCGGTGCCTCAGGAGGCACAGTTGAGGTTCAGAAGTTCGTCACATGGACCTATCCTGGTCCTGCCAAGAGATTCGTCACCAGTCTCAGCATAACGCCTGGCCCGACAATTCTCGGACAAACTGTCATCGCCACAGTTTACTTAGACCGCTTTGTCGGTGGAGTCAGAGATGCAAGATGGAACATCTTCGACAAGACAATCGATAGTAATTCCACGTTTGAAGTGAACTTAGACTCGATTTCCGGAGACTTGAGAGTACGGCTTGGTCTTAGCACCTCCAACATCGATCCTGCGCAGCTCATCTTCTCCCGGCAGGCAGACTACGCTTACGCGCTTGAACTGACTCTTCCTCCAAGCGCAAACATCGACTTCTCACTGCAAAATTTCAAACTTCAGATCCGCGGAAGCACTTGGGGGTGGCTTGGAACTGACCAAGCGGGCCATGACATCCTTACCCAGCTGATCTACGGCGCGAGACTCTCGCTTATAGTCGGTCTCTTGGCGACCTTCATCGGCGTTGGTCTCGGATTGGTAGTCGGCCTGATTGCTGGCTATCTAGGCAGAATAGTCGATGAGGTTCTCATGAGGTTTACAGACATGATGCTCGTCATACCCGGCCTCCCCTTGCTCATTGTCCTCGTCAACGTTCTAGGTCCATCTCTCACCAACATCATCCTGGTCCTCGGCTTTCTGGGCTGGATGGGCTTCGCCAGGGTAGTCCGCTCCCAAGTTCTCAGTTTGCGCGAGAGGCCCTTCATAGAGGCAGCCAAAGCGTCAGGAGCGGGAACAGGCTACATTACCCTTCGGCACATTCTCCCCAACGTAGTCTCGCTGACGTACGTCAACCTCGCACTTTCGGTTCCCGCCGCGATCGTGGGAGAGGCAGCACTCAGCTTCCTAGGCCTCGGTGACCAGACCTCGGTCACCTGGGGTCGCATGCTTGAGCTAGCACGAGAGAGCGGAGGCTCAGCCACTAACCTATTTTGGTGGTGGGTCATCCCGCCGGGAATAGGAATAGCACTCGTCTCGCTCTCATTCATCCTCATCGGATTTTCCCTGGACGAGCTGTTCAATCCGAGGCTGAGGAGGCGTAGGTAGAAGATATTTCTCGGCGGTGGATGAGATTGAGGCTTAACTTGGCCGATCCAGCTCGTGACCACCCAAAGCTTATCTGAAGAAATACTCTAACAATCTCTGAGAGAAACACTGTTTGCCAGTTCTTCAACTTGATGGTCTCACGACCAACTACCGCACGGTCAGAGGTTGGGTCAAGGCTGCCGAAGATGTTAGTTTTGAGGTTGAAAAGGGCGAGGCCTTGGGCCTGGTTGGAGAATCGGGATGCGGCAAGACGACCGTAGCGCTCTCAATCCTGAAGATTCTGCCCTCAGGAGCCAGAATTAGGCACGGCAAGATCATCTTTGACGGAAGGGACCTCGTCCCGCTCAGCGATAGTGAGATGAGGAAGATACGTTGGAAGGGAATATCGATCGTCTTCCAAGGCGCGATGAACGCGTTGAACCCAGTTTTCAAAGTAGGCGATCAAATCGTCGAAGCAATCAGGCTTCACGAAGACGTTTCAAAAGGAGACGCAATGCGAAGAGCAGAGTCACTACTGGAACTCGTCGGAGTAGAGCCCTCGAGGGTCAACAATTATCCGCACGAATTCAGCGGCGGAATGAGACAGAGAGCTCTCATCGCAATGGCACTTGCCTCAAACCCTCAGCTTCTGATCGCCGACGAGCCTGGTACAGCCCTCGATGTAATAGTCCAAGCTCAAGTACTGAAACTAATGCGCTCTTTGAAAGAAAAGCTCGGGCTGTCAATGATAATGATCAGTCATGACCTTTCGATAGTCGCAGAAGTCTGCGAAAAAGTTGCGATAATGTACGCGGGCCACTTGGTGGAGTATGGGAGTATTGAGGCCATTTTCAAAGAACCCCTCCACCCTTACACTCAGGGCCTGCTAGGCGCCTTCCCTGGAATCAAGGGAGAGAGGAGGAAGCTGACATCCATTCCAGGCCAACCGCCTGACCTTTTAGCTCCGCCTGCAGCCTGTCGTTTTCACCCGCGCTGTCCTTACGTCATGGATATCTGCAAGAAGGAAAAGCCGCTCCTCGAGAAAGCAGGGTCCGGAGACCACTATGTCGCCTGCTACCTTTACTGATCGCGTTTCAAAGGAGGCATAGAGCTTGGAGGAACCAGGCGTAATCGTCGCTGAGGGGTTGAAGAAGTACTTCTCCCTGAAACGTGGCTTTTTCGAAACCCTCGTCTCAAAAAAGGACCTTTTTGTAAAAGCTGTCGATGACATCAGCTTCTTCGTAAAGAAGGGAGAGGTGCTTGGTCTCGTGGGCGAGAGCGGAAGCGGAAAGACAACCACGGGAAGACTTCTTCTCCGCCTAGCCGACCCGACCGCTGGGAAGATCCTGTACAGAGGCAAGGATATTTCACACCTGTCAGCGAGGGAGCTCAAGCCCCTACGCAGGGAGATGCAGATTATCTTTCAGGACCCTTTTGAGTCACTAGACCCTCGAATGCTCATCAAGGAGATTGTTGCCGAACCGCTGCGAATACAACGAGTAGCAAAGAACGAGCAAGAACTCACTGAGAGAGTGAAACAGATTCTCAGAGAAGTCGAGCTTGTTCCTCCTGAGGAGTTCATGCTACGTTTCCCACATGAGCTTAGCGGCGGGCAAAGACAGCGGGTCGCAGTAGCCAGAGCATTCGTCCTGGACCCACAGTTCGTCGTCGCTGACGAGCCGGTCTCGATGCTGGACGTGTCGATAAGGGCCGAGATACTGAATCTAATGCTGACGCTTGTGCAGAGGAGAGGTGCGTCGTTTCTCTACATTACTCATGACCTAGCACTGGCTCGTCACATGTGTGACAGGATAGCTGTCATGTATCTGGGGAAGATCGTTGAGCTCGGCGAAACTGGCTTGATCATTAACCAGCCTCTTCACCCTTACACGAAGGCTTTGATCGCAGCTGTTCCAGTGCCCGACCCTACCCACAGGCGGATCGGCGATGTAATCAGCGGGGAGATACCGAGTCCTGTAAACCCGCCTCCAGGCTGCACCTTCCACACGAGGTGTCCATTTGCTCACTCAAGATGTGTGAATGAAGTCCCGCCTCTCATCGAGGTCGAAAAGGATCATTGGGTATCCTGCCACCTCGTTGACCGGCCCTTGACAAGCTGAATGGTTCCGATTCGGAGTCGCGCAGGATCTCTATTTCGCATCCGGCATCACGTTACACAGCCTCCTGGGAGTGTGTAAGCATAGGTTGATCGAATGGCAATTATCCATACCTTACCGTTCGAAAGGAAAAGCCCCGGGTTTACACACCGGGGGTCATTGACACCTTCGTACATAACAGGTGGGGCATTGTTGGCGTCCGCACAGTACTCCCCGCCTCGACCATCTGGGACGCAGGTTCGGTCGAACCTCCGGCCCCACACGTTGAAGAAATCTGCGAAAGTAAAACATAACCGTGATGTCAAACAATCCCCAGACGTGGACTGTATGTAGATTGTGCTGCTAGTGTCGCGGGTACTCAGCGGAGAATATCCCGGTGGTCCGAGGCTGTCCAGCGTATGATTGACCCATAGGTTATTGTTCCTTCCCTCAGGGGCTCCGATGAAAGCAGGGAGGGTGTAGTTGGTCTGGGTACTGACATCGTTGATTATTATCGTGATTCGCCAGTCAATGACCAGAGGTGTTCCTTGAGAATAGGGTGGACTGTTTGAGTATAGGGCGAAGAGTGCGACCGCGATTACTGCAATGACGCTCGTCGCGACTACGAGAGCTCGATACGTTCCTCGTCTAGAGCGCCTCGCTTGAACGACACGCCCCAAGAGCTTCTCCCGACCAATATCCGATTCGTCTCCTTTAAGAACATCGTTTTTCCCTCAAAGGGAAACGGGTGGAGTGGAAGTGCGCCTCACATTCGCCGGACTTCTCCTAGTGTTGGTGCTCGCGGTGTTGATGACTCGCGCGACAGTGGCAACGTCCTCACCATCCTCAGATTTTTCCATCGTCGTGGCCCCGGGAACGATCTCCGTCGGCATCACCCTCAACATTCGACAGAACCTAACAGCATTCAGGAGCTCCTTTTCGTTCCCTCCGTTCCAAGCGGTCCTAGAAGGGTCAAACGCGACACTGGCAACTCAATCCCTGCAATCTGCCGTTGCCTCCAAGAATCCCCTTGCTCGCATCGAAGGTCTCAGGCTAGACGCTCAGACCACACCTTGGTCGAACATGACCAGCATGCAATGGCTTAATGTTACCATGAACTTCAACGTTAGCGGTGTCTCAAGCACAGGAGGCGGTGTTTCGCATATTGATCTTTCGTGGAAATCATTTGCGGCCTCCTCGGACCTCGCAGTAAACGGTTTTGAATTGAACAACATAGGAGCGAGGGACTTGCAAGCAATAGCCCATGACTTGGCCCAGCAAAAGGGCAACGCAGTCATCGCCTTCAGCTATAGAATCGACGGCATCCCCGTCAACGCAGCCTTCTTCCCTGACGTAGTAGCACGCATAAGCCCAATGAATTTCTCTAGGTTGGCAACACCGGTCGCGCAATGGAAGCAGGCGTACGTTCCGCTAGCTCCCACCCTTGTCTGGACCTCCCCGCCAACTCCTCTTCTTGGACTGACTTTCGTCAGGACCATAACCGAAGAGCCAACGAACCCCGTCTCGACCTATTTCGGCGTGTTCTACACCCTTCAAGGCGAAATCACTCTTCCCACAACCGCCTCCGTTAGCGGCGATACAGTCACACTCGCACCCAACGGGCTTCCCGAGACCCTCATGGGAATAACCATCATATCATCCATCGTCATTGGGTCGGGAGCCCTCATCTACGAGCGGCGGCTCTCACCATCTAAGGCCAAAGGATACATGGGCCGGAAGAAAGCAAAACGTTGAGAGCTTTGGGTCAATTGGTTCGCTCCGCGAGTCGTGAGGTCTTCCTTCACTTCTGCACTACCCTCCAGCCGGTCTAATCTAATCCAGGGGCATTTTTCAATGGTGCGGGGGGTGGGATTTGGACCC
>Ga0209058_1000915_pt1 | contig 25437 bp, 14 predicted proteins | sample GraSoiAngelo_147_FD_185904 | JGI IMG/M metagenome (GOLD analysis project Ga0209058, IMG submission 185904) | Grasslands soil microbial communities from the Angelo Coastal Reserve, California, USA - 14_1009_05_40cm (SPAdes) (version 2) | ecosystem: Environmental > Terrestrial > Soil > Grasslands ... | reverse complement strand
AGTTGCGTCCCTGACGATGATTACCGACCTGACAGTTGTGACGAACCGGGGAGTCGGCATGGGCGGGTTCGACCTTGCCAACCTGGCTGGCTACGGGGTGGGCATAGTTCTAGGTTTTGTATTCAGCGGCGTCTTCGCCGCGGACCTAGGAGCAAGCTTCCTAGTCGTCTCTGCCATCCTCGGAGTCTCAACCGTTGCCGTATTTCTCATCCTTCGGGAACCCGCGCACGTCGCTCACGAACGAAGAAGTCTGAAGGAGATGTATTCTACCCTCACAAGCGATGTAGCGGCGATCCTTCCTGTATGGTTTGCTCTCACGGTTGTACTGGGATTCTACATTTTCTTGCCGAGAATTGTGGGTCGGATGGGAAGAACCGATCTTTCCCAGTCTGCACCCGCCATACTTCTCGTACTGGTGCTTCTCGGGGCTGGAGCTCTCTTGTTCGGGCGGTTGTCTGACAAACTAGGCCGAACCAAGATTATGGCTGTTGGAGCTTTGGGTGAGATAGGGTTCCTTCTGGTTCTTCCTGAGATTTTCGGACCGCTGATCAGCATTCCTCCCGGCACACCTTGGATCGACTCCTACTACACGGTAGGACCCATCGCCATTCTTGCTGGGTTCTTGTTCTTTCTCGGGTCAGCCTTGGTTCCTTCCATCCTCGCGTTCATCGGGGACAACGCCGCAAAAGAGTTTCGGGGCTCAGCCATGGGACTGTACAGTCTCATGTTAAGCGCAGGAATAGCCGCTGGCCTCGTACTAGCCGGAATAGCTGACGACTTAGGTGGCGTCCCGGCGGTCTTCTACTCTGCAGCTATAATTTTCTCGGGCCTGAGCCTGACTAGCGGATATCTTCTATACCGCAACAAGCAATTTGAGAACTCAGCTAGTATCGTTAGTAGACCGCCGAACAGTTCAGCCTAGGCTGTTTCCGCAAGAGGAATCTCGTAAGAGATAAGTCTCCTAGTTTCTAACCGCTATCCTGATCTTCTTGGCAGAGTATACCGTCCACACTACTCGGGTTGCAAAGAAGCTCAAATGGTTTGGAATGGCGGTAGTCAAACGGTACTTGAGGAGGGACATAGATAGCAGGGATCTTCGGGATGTGCATTCCAATCCGGAGTTCTACGATAAAGACATTGATCTTGTTCTCAACCTTCCAAATGCCCAGAAGAGGACAATTGATCTCAAGGTCGACTCATACTACGGGTCCGATCCATCACGCAAGATTAGAGATCTATGTAATCCAGACAGTGGTTTCATTCTTCTTGAAACAATCAGCGAGCTCCAGTATGATAGATCGAGAAAGGTTTCAACAAGTGGAACCCTACCGGTTAGACAAAAAGCGGATGTCCTTGGCTGGTTCTTTACAAGTTCGGCCGATGAGGTCTATTATTACTTCCTCGCGCTGCTCAACACAGAAACCCAGCTAAACCCACTCTACGCGGAATACGTGGAACTTGTAAAGGGCAATCAGCGAACAGAGGAGCTTGAAAATCGTCTATTACGAGAACTGCGTGTAGATAGGGACTTGTTGGTGAGCTTTTCACTTTCAGAGGCGAGAGCCTGGTATGATACCGCCCATGAGACGGTGTTTCATGGGTACGCTCCTGCTCCTAACCCGAGTTATCTTACCTTGAGTAAGAGAGTCAAGCGTGATCTATTCATATCAAACGGAATTGGAAGGAGTCACGGGTCTATCTTCTCATTGGTCAAACCGAGAGCCGTTTCTACGTAATCCAAAGGCGCGATCCTTCATCGCCGATCATCAACATGGCCAAGGGTTTCGGTGTTCATTAGGCATCTAGGAGATGCTTCAATCAGTCAAACTAGTCTGATTCAGGTGGCCGACAACGATTAGCTCCCTGAACCCCTTTCGCCCTGTGCCTACGCAATTGATAGGGCGGTTGACGAGGATGTTCTTGCGACTGTAGTCATCGTACAATTCCCGAACTAGGCGCGTGTTTGAGTTTGAAAGCAATACTCTGCACCCTCGTCTCACAAGATTGGCAAACACTTTTGACAACTCTTTCTGATCTTCTTCCCGGAATCCTTTCGGCGTGTAATCCGTGAACGATGATGTTTCACTAGACGGATGATAAGGAGGGTCAAAGTACACGAAATCTCCCTTCTGGCAGGCTGTAGTGGCTTTCCGATAATCGATGGTTCGCAGAGTAGCATGGGTCTCCCGTAAGGCTTTGCTCACTGCTGCAACATTATTCTCATCGAATATCTTGGGGTTCATGTGATGGCCAAAAGGCACATTGAATTCTCCTTTGGGATTCACTCTGTAGAGACCGTTGTAGCATGTCTTGTTTAGAAAGATGAACCGGGCGGCACGCTCAATGGAGCCGGTTGGCTCCCAAGCTCTGATTTCATAGTAGAAGTCTTCCTTGTTTGGAGTGGACTTGTATCTCCTTCGAAGGTTAGAGAGAGAGCGAACCAGATCTGAAGGCAGTGACTTTACGACTTTGTAGGCGTTGATCAGTTCGGGATTTGTGTCCGACAGGAATGCTTTGAATTTCGTGTCTCGGCGACAAACAGCTAAGAAAATTGCTCCCCCTCCAAGGAAAGGTTCGTAGTAGTTTGCTAGAGCGCTTGGAACAAATGGTAGGAGATGACGGACAAGGCTCCCTTTGCCACCGGCCCATTTAACAAACGGTGTTAGCCTTGGACTACTCGAGTCGACAGAGAGAGTCACGTCTTTCCGTTGTTCAACCTGCACGGTAGACACGAGCTCTTCAATCAGGACGCCCTCCGACAATCAGTATTAAGGACTACAGCGATAACGTTCGAATATTCCTTTGTTGAAGTGGTGCGCGGAAAAACTTGTTTCCGCATCGTTGTCGCTTGGCTGGTCTGTTTCTGCTGAGCCGCCACAACATAGTATCCTTGCCTTGACGAAGGGTTACTCAAGATGTCCCAAACGTGTCCCTGCCTCGCTCCAGATTTCCATTCTAGGCAGCGGACCCATATAGGAGCGATAGAAACGAAGGAGATTCAGCATTTCTCGGAAGTCCTTTCTGTTAACAATCCAAACCACGTTGCCTATCGACTCGCCTTTGTTCAGCATCACCTTCAGTCTGGCAATATGGCCTTCGACATGAAGGGGTACTACTCCATTCGATTCCTCTTCGAGAAGTACGACGTTTCCCATATCATCAATCCCTGCGTCGTCCCAGATGAAGACACGACTCGCGTTTGTGATCGGGTCTACGTAGGTGAACATTCCTGGTCGCACCGAGTGTCCTCTTCGTGTTAGCCCAAGGCTAGAAAAAATGTGGGGAAAGACAGACCTAGCCAACCCTGCCTCGCCTAGTGGATTTTCAGATCCTTGCGTAATTTGTCGAGTTCATTGGACAGTTCGAAGATTAGCTTCTTTTTTGCTGAATCCTGCGGGATGTCAAGATACTCGTTTCGAGGGATTGTTTGAAGCGCCTGCGTCGCCGCGGAGAGCGCTTGAAATGTTGGACTGGAGATTGCTGGATTTTTCGTGGATATTGCTATCCAGGCTTTTTCCATACCCTCGTTTTCTAACACTCGCTTAGCATCTGCATCTGCAAGGACATCGGGGAGGTGACGTACTTGTATTGCCATCGGGATTTTTCCCCCTGAAATGAGCGTTTGGAAATACGCCATATCTTTGGAATCACCTGGATCGAAGCTCCCATTCTTCTTCAGCGAGGCCCTCACTTTGTAAAGTTCTTCGAAGTAGCTGTAGTCCAAGATGCTTGCCCTGGTGTTGTTGCGCAAGTAATTTCTTGTCCATTCAAAAGCGGTCAGCTTCTGGTAGACCCACGGTCTGCTTCTCTCCGTGACTTCTGCGATTGTTTCTATAGGGAAACCATCTTGGTTCGCCATTCTGTGGATGTGTTCTGCTTGATCGACTGCAGGCCAAGGATATTTTCCAGAGATATGTTCCCTGGCGAGGAGCACGTCTATCTCTTTGACACCTATGTCGCCTGGGAGGATTTTCGCAGGAATGTTGTTGCATATAGTCTGGGCGACATTTGCGTCTTGACCGGTCAGTTTTCCAGATTGCAGATTTGCCTTGAGTTTCCGAGCCACAACTACTCGACGATTGCCTTCGATCGTAGCTCCCGTTTCGTAAATCCAGAGCGGGTTCTGTATCCCTCCACTTCCAAGGATCGATTGGTAGAGTTTCTTAGTGCGGTCCTCGTCCCAAAGAAGGTCTTCTATTTCTTGTTCCGTGAGTACCTTGTTTCCGAGAAGCAACTCATGTCGAAGGCGTGGATTATCCGGGTTGAGTCGAAGTTGATCGACTTGCCACTTCTCATTCTTGACGAGAATGGGCCTTCCGTAGATTGTTACAGTTTCCGTCCCTGTTGAATTTGTTGCCATGTATCTCACTGTAAATATATTACAGTGAACTATTTAAATGCTGTGTCAGATTTTGACGAGTCCTTTACATCGCCAGTTCTAAGCTGCAAGCGTCTGCTGGCAACCAGGAGGGTTTCTCATTGAGTCATTTTCTTGAGGCCGGGGATGACCTCTCCTGTGACCCATTGGACCCCAGCGCCAGACAACACATAGGAGCCTTTCTCGGCGATTAACTTGCCCTCCCGTTTCAGCTCGCTTGCCCTCGCCCTCACAACCGCTCCGCTTGTTGTCTTCCATGAGGATCCGAGAAGCGTGCTCAGCTCGTCGTCCCCGAACGTCTTCGGGTGGGTTGCGTAGAGCACGAGTGCGAGCGCTTCCTTCGCAGACAAAGAATCCGCTGGGACGGTGAGATACGGTCGTCCCTCTCCACTAAACTGGACTATGCCCTTCAGCAAATCCGATGGTTCAGATGTCTCTAGGGTCTGGATGGCTTCTGGTTTCGCCGGTACTATTCCATCTTTGAGTCGTAAGCTCTCGACTAAGTTCTCGAATTTGTCTCGGACGTATTCGAAGTCTCCTTCAAGCTCGATTTCCTGGTCGCGGGTCCGGATTCGGAACCTAAGCCGCTTCTCTTGGGACATAATCTAGACTCTTGAGCATGCGTCTAGCGGTCTATTTCAGGGCTTGCCAATTATCAGTCCTGAGACAGGTGAAACTAAAGCTGGCGGAATATTGAAATTCCTACACCCATTTTCCGAGAATCATCTTGCACTCTGGACATAGTCCATGCCTTGAAACTAGAGTTACCTTGCCGCACCTTGCACATCGCCGAGGGCCACCTGCTTTGGTTCGAGGAGGCTGGTAGAACTTCCCTCTGAATCCCGGTGGTTTTACGGTACATCTTCTTGTCCGAGACAATTTGTGATCCTCGTCGATAGCTCATCGTTGATATGAAGCTAGGTCAAGTCGAGACGAAACGAATATTGAAAAAATATTGGAGGTTGGACTTTCACGGGATGCTGCATTGGTCGTGTTTAGTCGGCTGGTCTTAGAACTGGTCTCTGGTGACGGTTTGTTTGTGGACGTTCTGTCCTTCTAGTGCGTGTACAACTGCTACGACTACTTTGACGGTCGGTATGAGAGCCATTGCGAGGAAGATCAATGGGTACGCCCACGGGGCGCTGGCGAAGAAGCCGCTGACCATTGTCTTGCTGACACTGTAGAGGATGTATATTGCCGTCAGTTGGAAGATCCATGCCAAGATGGGTGCGTAGGCCCTGTATGTCTTGTAGGTGTCCGAGACGACGTTGGCGAGTTGTGTTCCATATTTCAAGACGACCGCGGCAACGATGAGCCCGAGTGTAAAGATGACGAAGCTCGCGATGCTGAACGCTGTGCCTGGGACTAGCTGGGTGATTCCTGGAAAGCCCAGAACAATGCTCTGGACCACAATGAGGACGATGATTCCCGCGAGCAGTCGTATGACGGAAGGCATTACGGGCCGAAAGTCGCCGAACGGGTCATGTGAACTGGTAGGCATCTCAAAAACACTTTTCCAAGAGCTAACTAGCCTACCCACGGATTAGCCCATGGCCTAACTCTCCGACGCCTCTCACCGTTACACTGGGCGCTTAGCCATGTCCCTTTGTCCCTATGGTGAGAAGGAGACGACCGTGGCGGAGCTGAAAGTATACCTATCCGAAGACCTTGACAAGAGATTCAGAATAATTGCCATGAGCGTCTACGGGTATGGGAGAGGCTCTCTGAGCGAAGCTGCAGTGGACGCGCTCACGAAATGGTGTGAGGGACATGAGGCTAGCAAGCTGGACCAGCCACCGAGGGAGGCGCTCTCGCATTCGAATTCCGATCCTGTCTCGCGTGCGGAAGAGCGGCCGGATGCGATCTCATCTGGGAGGAGAGAAAACTCTGGATCCTCTCTCCCTGTTGGCTAAACTCTATTTCCTTCGTCCGGTTTCATCCAAGACATTCTGACCTCTTCCTTGGGAGATTGGACGGGCACGCCTGCCAAGACTAAGAGATTGAATTTTTCCTCGCGAGAGAGATGGCGATTCTGGCTTGCAAAGAACCACCGAATTGACAAGGAAATTTGGCTAGTCTATGACAAAATACTCTTCCAAACGCGTGCAATTTCATACAGAGAGTTCATCAGCTACGCGGTCGAAGAAGCCATATGCTATGGTTGGATCGACAGTAGAGTCAAGCGAATCGGCCAAACAAAACTTGGAGTACGCTTTACTCCACGTAGGTCGAGAAGCAATTGGTCGAAGTACAATAGGGTGCGCGCACTAAGGCTGATCCAGAACGGCAAAATGGCGAAGGCGGGGGTCGACGTTCTTCCACGTGAATGGACAAGCAAGAATTTGAAAGGAAAGAACGTTCAGAGAATAATCGCCGCTGACGTTGTCGCTGGAATATTGATGGAGCGAGGGAGGTTTCTGGTAGAGAAAAGGAGAGCTGACGACGAGGCTGATCCGGGGTTCGTAGAGATTCCAGGCGGGCATGTGGACCCGGATGAAAGTTTGGAAGAGGCCCTAAGAAGGGAGATGAGGGAAGAACTCGGAATCGAAATCGAGAAGGTGAGACTCGTTCAAAAGAGTCTCGCTACAGCGACAAATGGTGAGAGACAGAGAATTCACTATTTCCGCGTGGAGAAGTGGAACGGTAGAATCCGGTCCACAGAGGCGGAGCGGGTGTATTGGGAATCTGAGATTTCCAATCTCAGCATTATCCCAGACAGGAGAGCCGTTAGGAAAGTCCTGACAGTTCAAAACTCTCGATAACAAATAGATGGGCTGGGCCCTAGCGAAACCGGCCACTGTAGGCAACGAATCCAGATCCTGCCTCCCACCGAGAGGCTCCTGAGTCTACAGAGAGGAGCCGTTTAGACAAGTCCTTGCGAACACTCGTTTCGAGGCTCAGTTAGTTTATGAGGCCCGGGTCTTGAAAATTCTCTTTATCGACGTTTCATCAGAAACCAATGGTTAGAGGAGCTGCGATATCTGGAAAGTCAGGTGAGGGCCGAAATTCGGTATTACATAGACGCTCGCAAAACTGAGAGATTCAAACTCAGCCTTCTTGAGCCGATGAGCTTGAACAGTTTCCCAACCCTGTCACCAAACACTGTACTTCAACAATCACGAGCACGAGGTCCCCATCACCTACTCGATCAGAGGGAGGAGATACGAGCAAAAGCCGTTAAAGGAACGGTTCAAACTAAGGTTTCGGGCCTTGGGAAAGAAATGCAGACTGAGAAATTTGCGGCGTTCCCACCTAGGGGAACTGACTGGTGAGTCTGTGTGAGAATCCGAGGAAAGCACTAGGCAATTCGGAAGCTAGTTTGATATCGAAACTATGTCATTTGCATTGGTAGTCCTCACAATTGTGCTAGGGCCTGAACGACAATGAAAAAGTGTTAAATTCGCACTTCATGTTCACCTAAACTCTCCGGCTCTTTGACTCTGAAACCAGTTCCTGTAACTGAGAAGATGGCGAGAGAAGCAACTCCAGTTAATCTGCCCTTTCCTGGGCGTCGAGCAAGAATAGTAGCGCCTAGGGCAATTGCAATAATACTTGTATTGCTGACGGTATCAAGTCCTCTTTCCCCCTTTCTGCCCACTCTTCTAGGAAGCACCGCGTCGAATAACACTCTGACGACGACTGATACGTCTGCGCTATCGCAGTTTCCGCGGTCCGTCGGTTCGGATAAGGTAACGCCCGTTAGCATGCCTCGGTCTACTGTCTCCTCAGTCGATACGCTCAGCGACAATGGGAGAATAATCCAGTACTCAAAGGATAATCTGACACTTTACAACCGTGCGTTCTCGCTTAGAATGCTAGGAGGAATGCATCCACACGATGAGTTGTTGGGTGCGGGGGGAAACGTTCTCAGCTCAGAGACGTTCTGGAATGTCGAGGCCAACGCGAGTGGCGTATGGGAGCCTCTAGAGCCTGCACTAACGAGGCTTGATGTTCTTGGCACGAATGCTTCTGGCACGTTCGTGTCTAGAACCATGACGGTAGCCTCCAAGGATTCTCTTTACGGTGGAGTGTTCCGGATCATCTACAGGCTGACGCCGACGGAACGGCTAAAGTGGGATCTTGAGTTTTCGCCGACAAGTTCTGCTGAGTACAGGTTCTCCTATTTATGGAAAAACGTCACTTCTTACCACTTCTCGAACTCGTCGAGGCAACTACGAGTTAGTTATCCAGGGATTAACTACACTCTCTCGTGGTCCGATGTGCCCAGTTCCATGTCCACAAGCACGAACGCCTCCGTTGGTCTCGTCAATGGGATCTTCTATCTGACCGTTGACCTGGGTCGGGTTCTGCAAGGCTTCAAGACGACAGTCGACCCGGCTATCGACGGTTCCGTTTCGAGCCCGGTTGCGACTGCGTATGATTTTCAGAGGAAAACGTTCTTCGAACCGACGAGTGGGCGATATTGGGCCTTCTATTACAATGGCAGCGTTGTCTATAGGAGTTCAACGGATGGAGTAACATGGTCGGCCGCCCAGTACGTCCCTGGTAACTGGCCGGGCTACTGGGATTCAAATTACCCGTATACCTATTCCCCGTCCGTCATCAACGTCGGGCGTAGTGTCGTGGTGGCGTATGGTTCTCTAAACTACACTAACGTAGCTTTCGGGGGCCTGCGCACTGTTTCGGCCTATTGGGCCAACGGAACCATCTCAGGTTCCACAATACTATGGAGCCCTGTCCATCCCATAACATTTTCGACTCAACAGACCTGTGGTCCAGGCCCTTCCAATTGTATGCTCGTGGGTATACGTCATGTAAATTTGGCTCTAAGCCCGACGGGCAGTTTGGTCCTCACTTTGAACTGGTTCTACGAGGACAGCTACAATAGTCAAGCAGGACAGTATATGTGCACTCGGAGCATCTTGTATGGGTTCTATAATGGACCGGCGCTAGTTCTCCATGACAGTACATACTATTGTCCAGTCGGCGCTGTCTATGGGATGCTAGGAGGTGAGCTCAGGTCTGTCGTCACACAGGCCGATGCTCAGGGCTTGATGCGTGTTTTGTATTGGGGCGGAACTTACGATTCGAGCCAGAGGATCTTCCGATCTAGTTTCCTTTCGCGCTCGTTGGATGCGCAAGGGAATCTAGGATCGCCCGAGACCTTGGCGTCCTATGCTCCAGATTTCTCCGCTCTGACAGACAACAACTATGGAGTTCACGTCGTCTATACAACGACGTCGGCCGGTGTGGACTATGTTTATCGTTCTGCTCTGTCCGAGTCTTGGACGCCTCCGGTTTCCGTCTTCGCTGGCTCGGCCTATTCCCCCACCATAACACTAGACCAATCTACAGACAAAGTCAATGTCCTCGCAGTAGGAAACAGCACGACAAGTTATTGGACACTCAAAATGAAGAGCAAATCATCAATTCAAAGCTGGGCCGATACAACTACAATCTATCCGATAACTGAGCCCTCCTTTGGCTCATTTGCAGGGTACCTCAGTGCCAATTTTGCATCTGCGAGTAGCAGTAGCGCGAACACGATCTGCCTAATCTGGACCACTGGAGGACTTCCTGGCCCCTACAGCGTCATGTTCGCGTCCATTCCACTACAGACTGTCTGGTCTCCATACGCCTTCCCGCCGGATCCTTGGGACGGAAACGGCCTCTCACCCTACGGTCAGTATTTTGCAAACTTGGGTGAATACGTCTCACCCAGTACAGGGATGCTTACCATCAAACAGACAGATCTGAATGTCCCGGGAAGAGGGCTAAACCTTGAGATTACACGAGTCTACGTTGAACCATACGGCTTCTTGAACGGAGCCCCCTATAACTACGAGAAGTATCCCTGGGCCCCGATGGGAAATGGGTGGCAACTTGACTTTCCTTGGATGAACAACACGCAGAAACCAAACTACCTTCACCTTGGAGACGGTCAGGGTTACAGAATACCCTTGGTTTTTTGGGCCGGAATAACTGCGACCTACGAAAACCATCAAGGCGAGAACTTCCGCCTAGTTCGATACGTCAACGGAACCGTATATCTCTACGACAAATCCGGGGTCGCCTACAATTTCGACCCGACTCATCGGCTCACATCGATCACAGACTCGACCGGATCCAACACGTTGACGTTTAGCTACTCAAACAATATGATCTCGTGCGTAGTAGACACGATTGGGCGATCCTTCACGTTCACATATTCCAACGGGCTACTTCAGACCCTAAGGCAGGTGAGCGGGACATGCAACAATCCGGGAGCAATTGTCAAAACCATAGTTTACGGGAACAATGGTCAGAGCCTGACTTCATCGCTGGACCCTGCTGGTCGAATGACTTACTATTCCTACAACGGTACCGCCAGCTCTACGATCTCTGCTTGGCTCGTCTCTAGAGTGAGGTATCCAAGTTCCTGGCTATCTAATTACACCTACACCTCTGCGCTACCGGGAACCGAGGCATATTCCTACCGCATAGCTCGACAACTCGTGTCAACCGCCTCGGGCACCCCGGTACGCCAGTTCAACTACATCTACAGCCAGACCTCAGGGGGCGACCAGATCACCGGGTCAACCATTACAGCATACAACGCAACCTTCATCGGAGGCTTATGGCAGCTCCAAACCGCCAGCTACACAGACTACGCATTCTCTTTTGCAGGAGTCACATGGAACGTCTCGGACGCGAATCACAATCTTGTCCGGGGCGTTCAGCAGCGCTTCGGGATCCATGGCGAGATTCCACGAGAGGTCCTAATTGTGACCGACACCTCGGGGACAGGGTGGCCTCCTGGGAGCTATACAAACTATTACCGTTACGATCTTTGGGGGAATCCAATCTACAGTCGCAAAGTGATTAATCCCTCTACAAACTCGTACCATGAAAGTTTTAGCACGTACTACAACGGCGGCCTCTCGCCTGGCTTCAATGCCTTCCAAGAGACCTTCAGCCAGAACCAAGGCACTGATCCTGACAATACATGGGCCAATCAAAACGGATACTGGATGGTCCAGAACGGCTCGTACAACGGGACAGATACCAGCAGCCAACCAGAGAGCATATTCGCCTGGTCAGATGTTGGGAAAGCAGACATTTCAATTCAAGCACGGGTCTACGTCACGTACCGGATCAATTCTCCCGATCAGAGAATCGGGCTTCTAGCCCACTATCCTGGGACAGGGACAAACATGTGGGCCCTAGTCTTTCATACCACGACAGTAGGAGCCAAACTCTCCCTACTTGAGGAAGCGGTTGGCTGGAGAGCCGAGAATTCATGCACGATCTGGTTCAATTCATGGTACACACTCAACTTTACGATGAGGGGCAACCAAGCCTGGGGATGGACCAACGGTCTCGGGGGGTCGTGCAGTGTTTCAGCTACATTCACGGGAGCCCTAGCCTCAGCAACAGGTTTCGGACTGTATTCGGGGGGTTCCAGCGCACTCTTCGACAATGTGACTGTTGCGACGGTCTCACCCTCGATTACGGGTAGTGGGTTCTCCAACTCCTTCAATCTCGCCGGTGCGCCGGGGGCCAATATCCACAACGGCCTAGCCGGAACAGCCGAACTGCAAAACGGAACAGGAACCCTGCCCATCGAAACCTACTACAGCTATTATCCATGGGGCGGACTAAGCCAGGAGAAGCATCGATACGACTCTTCGGGTATTGTGGAATGGCTTACAATGTCTAGCACCTATGACAGTTATGGGAACCTCCTTACTCTTGTGGACGCTCGGGGAAACACCACTAGCTACGGCCATTCTTCCAAGTATGCGTATGCATATTTGACAAGTCTGAACCGGACCGTGGCCGGCACGCTCATCTCAACTCGCTACGGGTACGACTACGCATCCGGCATGAAGCTCTGGGTCTACGATCCTAACGGTTTCAACACAACCTACCAATACGATATTGTCGGACGCGTAACCAGGATAACATATCCTACTCTGAACTTTACGACCTACCGCTACAACGACCAGGCCAACTATGCGAACATCACCAGCGAGAATGGCTGGAGAACCCGTCAGATCTATGATGGTCTGGGCCGCCTCTCCATAACCCAACGGTTTCTGGCTGGGGTTCCATACTCCAACGAGACCACCACCTACAACTGGATGGACAAGACTACCAGCAGGGTCGATTCGATGGGGAACGTTTACAGCTACCAGTACGATGTCCTAGGAAGACAGGTCAAGACCGTAGGGCCTGATGGCAACTTTACCCGGGTATTGTATAATGATGTCGCGTCCTGGTTGGAGTTGATCGACGAGAGCGGCTTCATCAAGTTCCTTGCCTACGACCGTTTGGGCAGGCTCATTGAAGCTGATGAACAGACTTCCCCTTCCGCACTACGGGCTACCTCATACACCTACGATGAGTCTGGAAATCTTGGGGCGATCGTTACCTATGACAATCCACTCAGGAACCCAGAGACAAGGGTCCAGTACGTTTATGATAATCTGAACCGGATGGTGAGTGCCCGCTACCAAGATGGTACCTCCGAGTCCTATACTTACGATAGCAACAGCAATCTCGTAGGAAAGGTCGACCGGAAGAATGTTCAGACCGGCTACTCCTACGACTCCCTCAGTCGGATCGCGACAATCACCTATTATGGTTCCACGGTCACCAGCGACAGCTACACCTATGACAGGAACAGCAACCTTCTACAACTGCAAAGCCAGAACGCCACCATAAGATACACTTACGATCCTCGCAGCCGAGTGCTCAACGAGAACTACACTATCAACACTGGTGGATCCGTACGAACCTATGCCGTCAGATACACCTACAACGGGGGACTCCTGGCTACTATAACCTATCCCGACAATCTCGTCGTGAAGTATAACTACGATAGTCTGGGCAGGATCCTAGCGGTTTCCAAGTCCGGAGGCACTACTTACGCCACCTTCAGCTATTACCGTAACGACAAGGTTAGAGGCATCGGCTTTGGCAGTGGTTTGGTGGCTAACTACACCTATGACAGGCTCGCCCGACCTCTGACCATTACCCTGAAAAACGGCGCCGTCACACTCTACTCCCTGACCTACGGATACAATAGGACAGGAACAGTCGCCAGCGTTATCGGCCAGGTCAACCAGATCAGCGATAACGAACAGTACCGCTATGATCCTCTAGCACGATTGACCAATGCCACTATTACGAGTGGCGGGACCACTAACAGACTCTGGTATGAGTATGATGGCCCCGGGAATCGTCTGAGACAGAACCTCAACGGCGTGCTGACAAGTTATACTTACACTCCTTCGAACAATCAGCTCGTCGGATCATCAACGCCGGGAACGGCTGCCGCCTACTCTTACGATGCTAATGGTAATCAGGCGATCCGGAACGTGACGACTACAGGGACGGCCCACTGGACATACAGCTGGGACGTAGCCAACCGCCTCGTGAAGGTTCGCAACGACGCTGGTGTCCAAGGCGCCTACGCCTATGATGGCGAGGGGCGACGCGTAGAATCCATCGAGGCCTCAACCACATTCTACGCCTACCTTGGGACCGAGACGCTATACGAGACCGTCACTGGAGGAGCCGGCACCGACTATATCCACGCGGGCGGATTTCGCATCGGGAAGGTCTCAGGCACAACTATCAACTACTATCATACCGATTCGCTTGGAAGCACACGTCTGGTTACGAATACTTCCAAAGGCGTCGTCTTCTCCGACAACTACCAGCCTTTCGGCCAGGACAATGGAACCCATACGGGTTCGGAGACTTACAAGTTTACCGGCAAACCTGTTAGCGCAGCGACAGGGTTGTACTATGAGTATTCACGCTGGTACGATCCGGGCATTGGACGTTTCATCAGCCAGGATCCATCGGCGGGACATGTATCCGATCCTCAAAGCCTGAACCCCTACATCTATGTCGAGAACCTTCCAACCGTTCTGACCGACCCTACCGGGGCCGTTTTGTGTGATGGTAACCAGGACTGCGAGGGAGGTGGTCTTCTCCCCGTTCAGCCTCTCACTCAGGAGCAACTCAACAGCATCGAAGATCCCCAGATCCGTGAGATTTGCGGTGACAACCCGCTCATCTGCCGTGCGATGGGATACATACAAGACGATCAGGTCGGAGGCTCAATCTCTACTTCGGGAGGACTAAAAGCAGGCGGGCCCCCCGGGTCAGGGGAACTGGGCCCTCCCACCGCGACAGTTGTAGGCGACACCCCAAACATCCAAGTCGATACTAACGTAGGCCGGGGTGGAGTCAGACCAGTTGAACTAGGGAATCAGGCCGAGGGTGCTGGTCTAAACCATTTAGTTGGTGAAGGAAACTCCTTCGAGAACATCGCGTCCCGAGAAAGATTCGAGCTACAGAACGGCCGAGGAACTATTAAGCCCGACCTAACCGTGTACGAGCGCGGACAGCTCACAGACATTGTGGAGGTCAAAGGTGGATCTGCCTCTGGAACAATCGCAGAGACCCAGCTAACGAACTACAACAATTACGCGGCGACCCGAGGAGTGCGTTTGACATACATCTTTCTAAGAGAACCATCCCGTCCATTTCTTGATCTTCTGAGGAGATATGAAGTCCGAATTATTCCTCTTTACTAGTGATGACTTTCTATGAAAGACAAGAATACGATAGAAGCATCGCTTTTTACGGCATTTCCACGTTTCAGAGATGCTCTCCCGGCAATCTTGGACATTCTGACTTCCAAAGGAGGAACCTACTCTCCACAGTTCGTCGAATTCGACACCGCGGGCAAGCTTCAACGAATGCAGCTTCTTCCCGAGAGAACAGCGCAACTAGCAAAGTTATGGAAGGATATGCCATTCAGCTCAATGCTAGCCTTCCGAAAGCGTCGCCCGGTTTGGGTGCGCATGCATGTAGGCAACACATTGAATAATTTCAATGTCGTGGGAATGAGTATTGAACGAGACTACTTCAGTGAAAAAGGTAGGGCCGAGGAACTCTTGAATGTACTAAAGGAACTCTATGATGTTGTACATCCTACGTATGGTAGGGTTTCCTCTAATGAGACCGTGAGGTGGGTCGAATCACCATTCGGCAAAATGGGTCTGGGCACCTCTTTGAGAAGGGCTCTTCCTGACATTTACTGGGCTAACTTTCTAGGACCCGAGTATGTGGAGATGTTTGGTTCGGACCGAGTGCACTCCGCCCCGGTTCATTCTGTCGAGATGCTTTCCGATGGAGGCGCTCTTCTGGTTCTGTCGCCGTCTCCATTAGATTTCTTGAGGAATCGTAACGAGTTTGAGCAACTTCGTCTCAACTTGAAACGACACCTAGGTGAGGAAGCGTTTGACAAAGGATGGCCTGAAACGCAGGGGAAGGTTCCTAAGTTCCGTTATGATGAACAGTGGAAGGCCGACTTTGAAAAATGGAAAACCGAGTATCTAAAACAGATTACTGGTTCCAAAGGGCCAGATTATTTGTCGAGTGTTCCTCGTAACGAATGGGAAGATTGGATCAAGAACAACTCCTCGATCGCGACTGCGTTTGTTCTTGAGATGAAAGGCCGAGGCCTGTCCTTGGACTTCTCCGAGCAGAGTCTCTACAAGCTAGACAAGCATATTGGCAAAGCTGGCTGGATAAAGAATGGATTGTCAATCGAGCTAGTGAAGAAGCTAGGAGCCTATGTAACGCAGACGATCATGAGCCGGAATGATAGTAAGTGGTTCTTCGACCACCTTGATGAACTACCATCACTCGTGATAGGAGATATCCATGTTAGTCCACTCGCGAGAGTTCTGAAGGTTCTTGAACAAGGCGAGAAGTTTGGACCATGGTACAGTACAATCGAGAAGATGGTTCTGGGCCTCACGACTGGCAAGCCGAGCCGAGAGACTGGTCGTATGGTGAAGTAAGGGTGGTCCTATAACAGTCCTATCTTGGACTGGCCGACTCGGTAGTAGGATTTCCCAGTTGGTTCCAATATGCGCTACGATGTGACCAACTTTGCAAGATAATAGTAGAATCTGTCCTGTTCTATGGTTACCGGCGATACGGTCTAGACAATGAAGGGTCAGGATCAGAGACCTACAAGTTTACCGGCAAACCTGTTAGCGCAGCGACAGGGTTGTACTATGAGTATTCACGCTGGTACGATCCGGGCATTGGACGTTTCATCAGCCAGGATCCATCGGCGGGACATGTATCCGATCCTCAAAGCCTGAACCCCTACATCTATGTCGAGAACCTTCCAACCGTTCTGACCGACCCTACCGGGGCCGTTTTGTGTGATGGTAACCAGGACTGCGAGGGAGGTGGTCTTCTCCCCGTTCAGCCTCTCACTCAGGAGCAACTCAACAGCATCGAAGATCCCCAGATCCGTGAGATTTGCGGTGACAACCCGCTCATCTGCCGTGCGATGGGATACATACAAGACGATCAGGTCGGAGGCTCAATCTCTACTTCGGGAGGACTAAAAGCAGGTGGGCCCCTCGATCCTACGCCGACGATAACTACAACCGGCTCCCAAGACACGTCCGTTTTCTACCGCTACATCACAACCTCCGAACTTCAAGATCTCCAAGAAAACCCTGTGCTCTCTCCGGGCGAGTCAGGAAGGGCATACTTTACGACTGATGTCTATGATAGTCAATCCGTGTCTTACAACAGGTTGAGTCTTTACGAACAGAAAGACTACAGAATTGCCTTCAGATTCACTGATAATCCAGATATCACAGGCCCAAGGCGAGTCGGCCCTACGTACTTTACGGGAACCGATATAATCAGAACTAATGGGGGCGGAAGGGAGTATTTCATAAAGGAGATTGCAAGAATCACATTGATCGGAGATCCTGTCCCACTTGGACCATAACTGGAGTGAATGTCAATGACAGACGAAACTCTGAATGTCATCCTATATGTCGATGAGGCGCAGGCACCATTGGCTCGAGGACAACAAATCTCTGGAAAAATAATAGCGATGGTTCCCGATTCAAGGCCGCCGGGGAAAAAGGATGCATTGATTCAACCTGAAAGAAACGCTCCTGCGGTTCTTCAAGGAGGCAGTCTCTACGTATCTCCACGGTATCGAGACGAGAGCTGGGACGATTTTAGAGCAGGAAAGGAGATTACGGTCAACGTAAGCTTTCTCGACTCGCAGAAGAAGGAAGTTGCCCGAGGTATTGGGCACGCGCATTTGGGTAACACCTATCGGACGAAATAACAAGATATGGTCTGAAAAGAATCGGCTGAGTTTCGACCTGTGCTAGTTCGCCGAGCTCCAAAAACTTGCAATACTTTGAGAATGCGCCCACGGCCTTTGTCGATCCTTCGGGTTAAATCCCATCGTACATCAGATTTTTGGAATCACTCGGATCCGAAAATGGGCTCATCAACATCGCCGAACTTGAAGCGATTTCCGAGAATGGAAACCCATCATGGTCTTTGTGAGACTTCTCGACTCCGAACCTGATGAAGTTGCTGCTAGGATCGGAAGTCTCAAACGGGCGAAGGACAAATCTGGTAGATCTAATGTCGAGATCGGAGCCGGAATCGTCCCACAGTCGAGATCCTCCATGACGTGGCGGTATCGTAGCTCCATCAGTACGTGAGAGCGAAGCCCCGATTCCGCATCCATCACGACGAACAACTTGTGGACCTTCTGCTTCAAATGATCGAGGAGCGTTTGTATCTCGGAACGCTTGTAGCTTCGATGCCATACATGAGATACGTACTGGAGATTTGTTTTGGGCAGGCTGTTGTATCCATTGTGGCGTAGGAAGCTGCGGAGGGCGACTCGATAACAAAACTGAATAGCAGGCTTGAACCCAGCGGAGGTCTTGTCGATAAGGTCTTGAACCTCCACCCCTCGACGGTCTTACACCATTGGAGGAATCGTTCCGGTGATTGGCCCGTTAGAATCTGGAATCGGCCTAAATAGCCCAAATATTTCTTGCGAGTTAGAGCAGCCCTGTTTCGAAGCCAGCGCTCTATACATGGAGGTCTCTGGAAATATTCCTTGTCAACTTCGCCTGGAATATTCTGCGTCCGGTCCCCTAGTCCAACAAGATTCTCCGGCAAAACCAGTTCTTGATGTCACACAGTCGCTCGATGTTGTATTTAGCTCAGACAGATCCGTGTACGAATTTCCGGCAGATCGAGATTCTTCAGAGGTAGTAAGATCGTGCACCATTGGATATGATTGGAATGACAGGTTTGTGGCTTCGTGCGATTCAACTGACAGGTTTACGGGCAAACTTAGAAGCCGGATTCTTTCCTGAGACATCGACGAATTTTCGATAGTTCTAATTCCGATTCTCGATTTCAGTGTTCAGAGCCGCCTGGACCTCCACCGACTTTCTTAGCCCGTGAAGATGTTCGATCACCACATCGTGGTCTCTTATGATGCCAAGCAGGTCTTGGGAATGGCAAGTTGAGGTGAGTCAGATAAAGTTCAGTAACCACGCCCTATCCTTCAAAACCATAAGTGGACTAGGATGGTCAACCTACCTCGGGCTCTCGGTTTCGGCCGCGAGATCGAATCGATCCTCCTCATACTGTCAGACCGTCCTGAGGAAATTGTCAGAAAGATTGCTGATAAGAAAAGCGTTGGAGATTATCGATTGGTTGGTGAGAAGACGAAGTTCCTTGCCGACACATACTTCGACACCCCCAACCACTTTCTTTCGGATCGCAAGTTGAATTTGAGAATACGGACAGATAGCCGGGACCGTTGGATCACTATGAAGACGCATCCTAGACGAACTCTCTGGGGTGGAATGGTCCGGGCCGAGATGGAAGTTCCCTGGTCACCTGAGACTGTTGAAAGAGTGGTTTCCGAGCTGAAAATTCCCCATCAATCTTCTAGCTCCGTCGGCCAGACAACTACTTCCGACCCGATTGAACTATTGAAGGGCAAAGGCCTAGTTCCTATCCAGCATCGAGAGACACACCGGCAGGTACGAGATGTTATGTCCGGCCCGGAAGGTTCCCCAATTCTAGCAGAACTCGACATTGATTCGGTGCTCTATGACTTTGACGACCAGAAGGTACGCCTCTTCGAGGTCGAAGTGGAGAGCAAGTCCGAGAAAGGACAGAACGTGGTCAAGAGCGTCATAAAGAGTCTGAAGGGAGAATATGGCCCTATCCTGAGGAGCTGGCGTCACGGAAAACTCGCTACGGGAAAAGGGATCGCGAGGTTGTTGAAATCGGGAGAACTGCCACCGCTGATCGATGCTGAAAACCGTCTTCTCCCAGCAGCGTACGATAGGCTCAACAGAATCCTCTGAGCACCCATCGCAAGCCCTCAGAACAAGAGTTGGACAGATCGAGTGTAAATATCCCTATTAGGCAATAGACCCTATAGAGATATGATCGAGTCCTTGAGTGAACTCTCCGTGGGCCGAGTAATGGATGTTCTCCGGAACTGCTACGATCCAGAGATACCTGTCAATATTGTCGATCTCGGTTTGGTCTACGGTGTCACCATAGACAGTGATACAGTGAAGGTTCGAATGACCCTTACAGCCATGGGGTGCCCTGCCAGCGCCTACCTGAGTCATCAGGTCAAGGAACTGATCGAGAAGATACCCGGTGTCAGGCACGCTGATGTCGACATCGTCTGGGATCCACCTTGGACCCCTGACAAGATGAGTTCTGCCGCGCGAGAACGTCTGCAGGCAAACCAGGAGCCAGTGTCGATCGAATTCGACCCCGCCAGTTTCAAGCCCAAGAAGAAAGGACACATCGCAAAGAACCCTGATGGGACAGTTGTCCTGATTAACGAGGCAAATTCCCGCTACCTCGGGAACGATGACATTGCCAGCCTCTGGGAAAAGAGCGATGGAAGCAAAACCATTGATGAGCTGACGTCGGAACTCGCCATCGAAAAGAAGGTCTCGCCCGCTGAGATTCGGATGCAGATACTAGAAGTCGTTACTCAGCTGGTCGCTATCGGATTGATCGCTCCTGAGGACGCTATGGTTCTGCCCCTGCACCCCTAGCCCTGGACTTGGGGAAGGCTCGGATACAGTCACAGTTACATTTCAGCGGAAACGCCTTGGACTCCGCTGTCTATTGCGCCGGAAGGTATGTCCATTTGCTGAATCGTATGTTTCAAGAATACTTGGGAAATCTTCCTCAATCTCAAGCGTATTTGGGCTATAAACGATGATAACCCATTGAGAACTCTTATATTGAATAGACAGCGATAACGCAACTCAACTTCGAGGCTACTGTATGAACAGACGGTTGTTATTGTTGACCTTGCCACTGCTGCTTCTTGCCGCAGTTGTCGCGATCCCCTGGAGTGTTATGCCGGTACATGCCGCAATAGGAACCGTGTGCCTTCTAGATCCTTCATCTGTATCCAACCCGGCTACTCCCTGCCCTGCTAGCCCTCCGGCGTTTGACGGGCCGTTGACCACCTCGACAGGCCCTGCGACTCAGCTTCGTGTAGGGGTCTATATTCAGGGTTCGGATGCTATGAACGGTTTCGGTGTCACCCTTCTCTCGGACCATACTATTCTCACCCCTGCTGATGCCGATCTTACCGGTACGGTTCTCCTTACCGCGACTCCCCCGGGCACCCCCAGTATTATCGTAAAGTGTATTGGTGGTATTCTCAAGGCCGGTTCGACGTGTGATTCTACCACGGATAGCGTGGATACGATTCATTTTGCGGCTGTTGCCGCGTTAGGCTCGATTACTCCCTCGGGTGTGACTGGGCTCTTGTTCACCGCCGTCTACAACATCACCGGGACAGCACCCGCGGGTGGTATCACGATCGACTACCAGACGGGCTGTATCAATACGAGCGTGGCGGGTTTCTGTGTTACAATCACGAACGGTACTCAGACCCCTGACCCGGAAACCACTAACAACGGTACTTTTGACAATAGTGCTTTTGCAACTTCGATCTCGTGGATAACGATCGCCGTCAGCCCAACGACTATTGGTCCTGTTACTCCGACGCTTTCCCAAACATTCACTGTTACCGCTTCCGCTCAGAATGGTTGGCCGACAGGCCAGACCGATGGTGTTAGTTTTAGTTTCGCGTCGACTCAGGGGCTTAGCGCCTCGTTCAGCGCGCCTAGTTGTCTTACTGGAGCTGCTTCGTGTAGTGTTTCCTTGATTGTGGCTGCGAATAATGCGCCTGGAGACTATACGATAACTGCGTTCGGTAATTTCAAGGCGGTTGATTCGGTGACCACTCTAACGAGCACGTTAGCGTCCCCGTTCACTGTGTCGATTCGTATCTGGGACTTTGGCGCCGCCGTGAATCCGAACTTACTTGTTGTTACGCCTGGTGCTACCGCGACTGCGGTTGCTAACGTGACAAGTCTGAACCGTTTTCCGGGCTCGTCTGCGCCGGTTACAATTAGCGCGGTGTCAAGTCCTACTGGTCTCTTGTTCACGTCTACTGCTGCTCCTAATTTGACTCCGAACGGGTTTGTTCTTTCGACTCTGACTTTCAAGCAGCCTGGTGCTGCGCCGTTTCCGTTCGCCAGTTACTCCGCGACTGTCAGCGTTGTGGTGTCTGGTACTACGCATACCGTTGTTGTTCCTGTCAAGTTTGGTAATTTCACTATCTCTGCTAGCCCGTCCCCTGTTTCTTTTGCGCCTGGCTCGACGGGTTCGAGTACTCTGAGGGTGCAGAGTAATCCTGCTGGTGATTTTCTGATTGCTGCTCGTCCTACGAACGTGGCTTTTCCCACGACCGGTTCGGCCACTTCAACGGTCACCGTGACCGCGCTCAACTTTAGCGCCCCTGTCGCTTTGACTGTTACTGTCTCCAATCCGTCTGTTACCGCTACGCTTAGCGCGACTAGTTTTGCGACGGGCAGTGGCAGTACGACTCTGACGTTGCACGGTACGACCGCAGGCAGCTTCTCGGCCACGGTGACGGCTACTAGTGGTGCGACGAGTCATTCGGCTGTTGTTACTCTTACCGTTACGAATCCTGACTTTACTATTACCGCTCTTTCGACCGCGGTCTCGGTTCCTCTCAATACTGCGGGTATGACGACGCTTACTATTGCGGCTGGGAACAGTTTCACCGGCACGGTCACGCTTACGAATCCTCCGGCGTCTACTCCTGCTGGTTTGACGTGCTCGCTGACCGTGACCAGCATCCTGCTTGGAACCTCGGGAACCTCAGTGCTGTCCTGCACTGCGACGGTTGCTCATGTCTACACTGTTACTGTTACGGCTACGAGCGGAGCTATCACTCACACTATCATCATCAACTATATCGCTCCGGCGATCGTTGCCGCGAACAACTCGTTAGGGTTCTCTGGTGTTGTGAAGCTGAGCAATTCCACCAGTCCAGCGACAGGTCTCACAGTGACCTGTGCGACCACGGCTGTCACGATTGGCTCGGGTGGGTCGGCCCTGGACAATTGCACGTTCAGCTCTTCGACTCCCAACACCTACCTTGTCACTTTTACGGGCGTCAATAGTACAAGGGGCGGTGCAGTCACGACCACATTCGTCCTTACTGTGACTGTTCAGCCTACTGGTGGTTTCACACTCGCGGCAAGTCCTACCAGTGTAACAGTTAACGCGGGTGCTCCAGGCACTTCGGTGATCACTGGCACAGGAACAGGCTCGTTCACAGGAACCATAGCCCTCACCACGTCAGTAAGTCCCAATACCGGCCTGAGTTGTCTTGCATTGTCCAGCATTACCATCTCCGCACCTCTCGGCAGCGGGACCTCCACCCTCAGCTGCAACGGCGCATCTGGAAACTACATGGTTACAGTGACTGGCACTTCGACGGGATTCCCAACTCAGACGGCGACGGTGAACTATGCCGTCCAGGACTTTTCCTTGTCAGCTCCAGCGATTACAACCCTAGCTACTGTCGCAGGCACGTCTACCGTCACCGTAACCCCGATCAACGGGTTCTCTGGAACCGTCACCTTCAGCGCGGGTACTGTTCCTGCGGGTTGTAATGCCAGCTTCACTGGGGCCGTCTTGTCAGTGACGTGCTCTACGGGCGTAGCCCCATTTTCAGTGACAGTCACCGGTACCACCGGTACCGGGTCGTCAACCTTGTCTAGAACCACGACCGTTCCTGTCACTGTCCAGGACTTCTCCCTATCGGCTCCAGCAATTACAACCTTGGCCACCGTCACCGGTACGTCGACTGTGACGGTTGCTCCAATCAACGGCTTCACCGGAACCATTACCTTCTCTGCGGGCACCGTTCCCGCTGGCTGCACTGCTAGCTTTGCCAGTGCTGTCTTGTCGGTCACATGCAGTACCGGCGTTGCTCCGTTCAGCGTAACGGTTATCGGCGCTAGCAGCGGATTATCTAGGACTACAACTGTTTCTGTTACCGTTCAAGACTTCTCATTATCTGCTCCGGCAATCACGACTGTGGCCACCATCGCAGGGACCTCTACCGTCACTATTACTCCAATTAACGGTTTCACTGGAACGGTCAGCTTCTCCGCCGGCACCGTCCCCGCGGGCTGCAGCGCTAGCTTCACTGGCGCCGTTCTCTCCGTGACGTGTGCTACTGGCGTAGCTCCGTTCTCCGTAACAGTCACTGGCACTAGTGGTGCATTATCCAGAACTACAACTGTCCTTGTTACGGTCCAGGACTTCTCCTTGTCTGCTCCTGCGATCACAACTCTCGCTACTGTCGCCGGCACTTCTACGGTAACCGTGACTCCAATCAACGGATTCACTGGAACCGTGACTTTCGTGGCTGGCACCGTTCCGGCCGCCTGCACTGCGAGCTTTACTGGCGCCGTCCTATCGGTTACCTGCGCTACTGGTGTTTCGCCGTTCTCCGTAACGGTCACAGGTACTAGTGGTGGCGTATCCAGGACCACGACTGTCCCTGTTACCGTCCAGGATTTCTCTTTGACGGCTAATCCGGCTTCATTGAGTATTGTTGCGGGTGTGACGAGTACGTCCACTATCACTGTGAACAACATTAACGGTTTCTCGGGCACCGTTGCGTTGGCTTTGACTTCTACTGCGCCTACTGGGTGCACTGTTACTCTGTCAGGAAGCGTCGTGTCTGTGAATTGTTCTCCTGTCGCCACTTTCACCGTGACGGTTACCGGTACTAGTGGATCCTTGTCGAGGACCGTGAACATCCAGGTTTCAGGTGGACCTGATTTCACTCTGACGGCTACTCCGACTTCGATCACTACTCTTGCTACCGTCGCGGGAACTTCCACGATCAACGTAGTCCCATCGGGCGGGTTCACGGGAACCGTCACCTTCTCCGCTGGTGTTGTTCCTGCGGGTTGTACTGATAGCATGACTGGGGCTGTTCTGTCGGTGACCTGTACTACTGGGGTTGCTCCCTTCAGCGTGACTGTTACAGGCACCAGCGTTACGCCAGCCCTGGTTAGGACCGTAAATGTCCCAGTTACCGTCCAGGACTTCGCACTTTCCGCTCCAGCAATTACGACGCTGGCAACTGTTGCGGGAACTTCGACAGTTACTGTTACTCCGATTAACGGATTCTCTGGAACTGTCACTTTCTCTGCAGGCACTGTCCCGGTTGGCTGCACCGCTAGCTTCACGGGTGCCGTACTTTCTGTGACATGTGCTACCGGTGTTGCCCCATTCAGCGTATCGGTCACCGGCACTAGTGGTGGACTATCTAGGACTACAACCGTCCCTGTTACCATTCAAGACTTCTCACTTTCCGCGCCTGCCATTGCGACCCTAGCGACGGTTGCGGGCACCTCCACTGTAACTGTTACCCCAATCAACGGATTCGCGGGCACTGTAACGTTCTCCGCTGGTACCATGCCTGCTGGCTGCACTGCGAGCTTCTCTGGCGCTGTGTTGTCGGTCACCTGTGCTACTGGCGTTGCTCCGTTCAGCGTAACAGTTACCGGTTCTAGTGGTGGACTGTCTAGGACTACGACTGTCCCTGTTACTATTCAGGACTTCTCTTTGACAGCTAATCCGACCACAATAACCTACACTGCTCCCAACACTTCGACGTCCACCATAACCGCGAACGCTGTCAACGGATTCACCGGTTCAATAGCTCTGACGGTCACTTCCACAATTCCGAGCGGCTGCTCTGCCACGGTCGCTCCTGCCTCCGTTACTCTTCCAACGCCTAACACTTCGACATTGACCGCGGGCTGCTCTACAGCCATCAACTTCGG
>Ga0209058_1000914_pt1 | contig 25443 bp, 10 predicted proteins | sample GraSoiAngelo_147_FD_185904 | JGI IMG/M metagenome (GOLD analysis project Ga0209058, IMG submission 185904) | Grasslands soil microbial communities from the Angelo Coastal Reserve, California, USA - 14_1009_05_40cm (SPAdes) (version 2) | ecosystem: Environmental > Terrestrial > Soil > Grasslands ... | reverse complement strand
GCGATGGCGACTCGGAGCCTCCCGAAATCGTCGTGATTCTCAACGGGGGTGAAGAACTGAAGCGGTTCGCGGCGGGTGCCGTGAAGTGAGCTAGGCCTCTCTCGCACACAGATCGTCAGCGCCCCCCGTTTTCTTCAAAAGGGCTTGGTTGTAAACGATTACGGTCGTATACTCGCCATCCACGTTTGCGCCGCTGTCGCGCTTGCTGTCCGGTCTGGTAGTGCCCGACGGACATCGCGCACCCGCCTGACGACCGGACATCGACCGGCTCCGACTCCGGCGTACTCGAACGCTTTGCAAGTCGTTGTTTGATCGCTGGAAGGAGGATGTATGCGGTTGGTCAGAAGTCTCGAGGGCGTAGTGCGTCCCGCGCTCATGGCCCTCCTCTTCGCGGCCTATCCGGCCGTTCCTCACGCTCAAACGACAAGCGCCTCTGTGGCAGGCATCGTCCAGGACTCCCAGGGCGGAATCCTGCCCGGCGTGACCGTGACGATGACCAGCCGCACTCAGGGGAATGCGCTGACCGCCGTCACCGACTCTGGTGGCCGCTTCGTGTTTCCCATCGTCCGGCCCGACACCTACACGATCCAGGTCGCGCTTCAGGGGTTCAAGACGCTGGAGCGGACGAACCTCGTCGTCAACGCGAACGACAAGCTTTCAATGGGATCGTTGACGCTCGAAGTCGGCGGGCTGACCGAAGAAGTGAGCGTGACGAGCCGCGTGGTCGAACTGCAATCGGTGAGCGGCGAACGCTCGTTCACGCTCGAAAGTGAAACGTTGAAGAACATCGCGAACAACGGGCGGGCGCTCTTCAACTTCGCGACACTGGTGCCTGGCGCGCTGTCACAAAATCGCGGCAACACTGAGCTGGGCCAGGTCAGCAGCTTCACCGTGAACGGCCAGCGGCCCAATTCGAACAACATCACGATCGACGGCGTCGCCAACATCGACACGGGCGACAACGGCGGCAACATGGTGACGACGAACATCGACGCCGTCGCCGAGTTCAAGATTCTGACCAACGCGTACCAGGCGGAGTACGGGCGCGCCGTCGGCGGCCAACTGCAAGTGGTCACGAAGAGCGGCTCGCAGAATTTCCACGGTTCGGGCTACTGGTACGGACAACGGTCGGCGTGGAACGCCAATTCGTACTTGAACAAGCGCGAGACACCAGAGGTCCCGAAACCGAAGACGTCGCGCAACGACTCCGGGTACACGATCGGCGGACCGGTCGCGTTCCCGGGCTTCAACGAAGAGAAGAAAAAGCTATTCTTCTTCTGGAGCGAGGAGTTCCAGCGCCGCACCAATCCGCCGACCGTGCACAACGCGCGCGTGCCGACGGCGCTCGAACGGCGCGGTGATTTCTCACAAAGCGTCGACAGCAGCGGCGACCCGTTCCCGTACATTCGTGACTTCACGACGGGCCTGCCGTGCAGCGCGTCCGACACGCGAGGCTGCTTCCAGGACGGCGGCGTTCTGGGCCGGATTCCGCAGAGCCGCCTCTATGCGCCGGGACTGGCCGCTCTCAACATCTTCCCGACCGCGAACTTCTCGGGCGGCAGCGGGTTGAACTTCACGAGCCAGGTCCCCGACCAGGCACCGCGCCGCGAAGAGCTGCTGCGTATGGACTTCCAGCCAACCGACAGATGGCGGATTACCGGCAGGTACATGAAGGACAAGGAAGAAATCCTGCAGGCATACGGCACGACGTGGGCCGGCAACGGCAGCGACCAGCTCCCGACGCCGACGCTCTTCATTCATCCAGGATCGAACTACCTGCTCTCGGCGACGGGCGTCCTCAATTCCAGCACGTCGCTGGAGCTCAGTTGGGGACGCGCCGCGAACTCGCTGAACTACCAACTGCAGCTGCAGCAGTTGTTCCGTTCGAACGCCGGCGTGTCGGCGTTGCCGCTGCTGTTCCCGCAGGCGGTGCAGGCCGACTACGTTCCGTGGTTCGTCTTCCGCGGTCCGAACGGTACCGGGCGCACGGGCAACGCCGGCCAGTACCAAACCGATCGCGGCCCGTTCACCAACAAGAACGTCACGCACGACGTGATCGCCAACGTGACGAAAGTGTGGAGCGCGCACTCCGCGAAGGCCGGGTTCTACTACCAGAACAGCTTCAAGCCGCAGAGCATCTTCGCCAGCTTCAACAGCCAGATCGACTTCGTGGACAACTCGAGCAATCCCTTTGACACGGGGTTCGGCTACGCGAACGCGGCCACGGGCGTGTTCAACTCCTACCAGCAGGCTTCGAAGTACGCGCTTCCGGAGTGGCGCTATCACAACTTCGAGTGGTACGCGCAGGACAATTGGAAACCCACCGGCCGGGTCACCCTCGATTACGGTGTGCGGTTCTACTACCTGTCGCCGCAGTGGGACACCACGCTGCAGGCGTCGAACTTCCTGCCGGACAAGTTCAATCCGAACGCGGCCGCACTGCTGTATACACCGGTGTGCGTCGGCGGAGCTCCGGGTGCGGGATGCATCCGTCGCGGCATGGATCCGACGCTGATCGCGCAGGGCGTCGCTCCGACGCTGACGAACACGGTCGAAGAGCGTTTCATCGGGCGCCTCACGCCAAGCTCGAATCGCTTCAACGGCACGTTCCAGGCGGGCAACGGGATCAACGACCAGCTGCAGAACGGCAACGCGTTCCGCGTCTCGCCGCGGGTCGGCGCCGTGTATGACCTGACGAGAGAAGGGCGCACGATCGTACGCGGCGGATTCGGGATCTTCTACGACCGGCCGCAGGGCAACATGGTGTTCGACATGATCTCCAACGCGCCCGGCGTGTTGAACTCGAGGGTCGACTGGGGCCGGCTGCAGGACGTGACCTCGGCCGGCGGCGATCCGTTCCCGACGCTGTCGCTGAATCCGACCGCGTACGGCTTCAGGCCGCCGCGTGTGAATCAGTGGAACGTCGGCGTACAGCACAAGCTGGTCAAGGAAGTGATCCTCGACGTCGCGTACGTCGGCTCAAGTTCGGGCGACTTGCTGCGGCAGGTGCAGATCAACGCCCTGCCGTTTGGCGCGACGTTCCAGCCACAGAACCAGGATCCCACGCGCGTTCCAAGCTCGGTTCCTGGTGCCACGGCACTGCCGAACGACTTCCTGCGGCCGTACCGCGGATTCGGCAACATCCGGATGTGGGACTACGGCGGCTACGGGGATTACAAGGCGCTCCAGACATCGGTGACGCGCCGGTTCGATCGCGGCTTCATGGTGTCCGGCTTCTGGGTGTGGAGCAAGGCACAAGCGATCAACAACGACGACTTTGCCGCGGGCGTGCCGAATCTCAGTCCGGAGCAGACGAGACACCTGGACTACGGCCTCGTGAACTACGACCGGACTCACAACTTCACCGTGAACGCGATCTACCAGACGCCGAAGGCGACCGACCGGAAAGGGCTTGGTCTCCTCGCGAATGACTGGCAGCTCTCCGGCGTCTATCGATGGACCAGCGGACGACCCTACCAGGTCAACTTCTCGATTCCCGGCATCGGCGCTGCGAACCTGACCGGAACAGACGGCAATCCGAACGCGCGGATCGCCCTCACCTGCGATCCGGGTCGCGGATGGAGCAGCGATCCGTATCAGCAGTTCACCAACACATCGTGCTTCGCGCCGCCGCAGCCGGGCAGCAGGGGCGACGAAACGCCACGGTACTTCGCGCGCGAACCGCCGCTCAACAATCTCGACCTGTCGGTGTCGAAGAATTTCCCGATCGCGCACGGGATGAAGTTCGAGATCCGACTCGACATGTTCAACGTGCTGGACACCGTCCAGTTCACCACCGTCAACGCGACCGCGAACTTCAGGAGCCTGACGGATCGGACGATCACCAACCTCCCGTACGATGCGCAGGGCAATCTGGTGCAGCGGAACGGATTCGGAACGATCAGCGGCGTCGCGCCGCCGCGCACGCTGCAGCTCGTCACGCGCGTGACGTTCTAGGATCAGGACGAGTTCGACATCGGGGCTCGAGGGCGCACGCGCCTTCGAGCCCTGCATTGGTCGGACGTAAACTCACTGCGGTCATGTGCGTCTGGACCCGTTGGGTTCGTGCGGCTGGAGTAGGCCGTGCGGTTGTGCTCGCGTCGACCGCGTCGCTCGGCGCGATCGGGGCCTACGTGCCGACCGACGCAGCGCAGCAGGCAAGGGCGGACGCGCAGGAGCGCACGCGGCTTCTGCAATTACAGCGCGACGCGGTCAGCCGGCTGCAACAGGCTCGCCCTGAAGCGACGGCCGATCAGGTTCGACGCGCGCTTCAGGAGGCGAGCCGCGGTCTCGACGCAATGGGCGCCGCAACGACGATTCTGGATCCGTCGCTGCGAAGTGATCTTCGTCGCGCGGCAGTCGAGCTCACTTCGCTCGCATCGGCAGATACTCAACGCGTCGCCTCCGCGATCCAGTCCGCCCTCGCGCTCCTCGAAAAAGCGCGAGCTCAACTCGAGGCCGACGTCGCGCTTGGCCTCCCGTTCCAAGGAAGCTTCAGCCAGACGAAGCCCAAAGATCCTGCGTACGGCGGCCACGCGTCATCGATGGGGCCCGCGCCGGCGAACATGCCATTACCGGAAGACGGCGCCCCCGTGCCGGTGACGTTTGACGTCGGTGCACAGCTGCCGTGGAAGATGTATTGCGGCGGACCCACCAAGGATCACATCCTCGAATCGGCGTGCGGCGGCGTCGCCCTGTTCGACTACGACGGCGATGGACTGCTCGACATCTATTTAGTGACGGCAGCAGAGCTCACTCCGACGCGTGAGCGCGTCCCACATCGCAATGCCCTGTATCGCAACCTCGGAGGATGGAAGTTCGAGGACGTATCCAGGCAGGCCGGCGTGGATCTCGCGGCCTGGGGCAGCGGCGCGTGCGTCGGCGATTTCGACGGCGACGGCCGACTCGATCTCTACGTGACCAATTGGGGCCCGAACGCGTTGTTCCGCAACCGTGGCGACGGCACGTTCGAGAATGTGGCGGCCCGCGCCGGCGTCGCTGCCGGCGGCTGGAGCACAGGATGTGCGTTCTTCGATGCGGACGGCGACGGCGATCTGGATCTTTACGTCGCGCGCTACGTCGACACGACGTGGGAATCCGTCGTGCGGGCGCAGCGGACGCTCCAATGGCGCAACGGGCCACACATCATGGTCGGGCCGACTGGACTTCCCGGAGAGTCCGATCTGTTCTTCGAAAATGCCGGCAACGGACGGTTCGTGGAGGCCACTGACGCGCACGGCCTCTCCGATCTGTCACGTGCGTACGGCTTCGGCGTCGTGGCGACCGATTACGATGACGACGGGTTCATCGACCTATTCGTCGCAAACGACTCGAACCCGAATTTCCTCTATCACAACCTCGGGAACGGCCGCTTCGAAAGCGTCGGACTCGAGACCGGCGTGGCGGTGAACGGCGAGGCGCGCGCCCAGGCGGGGATGGGCGTCGACGCTGGGGACTACGACGGCGACTCGCGGATGGATTTAGTGCTCACGACATTCGCGCACGATCGCTACACGCTGTATCACAACGTCGATGGCAGGCACTTCGAGGACGCGAGTACGCAGTCGGGCATCGCGGCCCCCACGTTTAACCGCATGGGATGGGGCGCTGCCTTCTTCGACGCCGACCTCGACGGAAAGCTCGATCTGTTCTTCGCCAACGGCCACATTTTTTCGGACATCGACCGATTCCCGCGGCTCGGCGAAACCTATCGCCAGAAGAACCAGCTGCTCCTGAACCTCGGCACCCGATTCCGCGACGTGTCGGAACGCGCCGGCGCGGGCCTGCAGATCGCGGCGGTTGGCCGCGGCCTTGCCGTCGGAGATCTCGACAACGATGGCGATCTCGATCTCGTCGTCAGCAACACGGACGGGTCGCCGACGTTGCTGGAGAATCGGCAGGCGACCGGGCACCACTGGGTGGCCGTGCGCGCCGTGGCCGCAACCGGAAACCGATTCGCGATCGGCGCGAAAGTGACGGTCAGCGGCGGAGGCGCAAAACAGATCCGCGAGATCCGTTCGGGCGGGAGCTTCCTCTCGCAAAACGACCTGCGGGCGTACTTCGGGCTCGGCGATTATGCGGGTCCCGTCGACGTCGAGATCCGCGTGCCAGGCGGGCGTCGCTGGGGCTGGAAACAGCTTCCGAGCGACCGCCTCCATGTTCTCAAGCTCTCGGATTCATCGAGCATCCCTCGAGCCGGCGCTGGTCGATGACGTTGCAGTGCGTACCGCGGACGAAGCGGCTCCTCATCGCAGGCCTTCTGTCGGCGTGTGCCGTGTTTCGTGGAACAGCGCAAGTAGAGAAGCAAGCCGACTATCGACCCAAGCTCGCGGTTTCGGAATCGGCGGAGCCATTTCTGAAACAGCTCGAACCAGGCAACGATGGGTTCCCGCTCGAGCGTCAGGCAGCCGAGCTCGACGCGCGGCTGCGCGAGTGGTCCGAGGCGCTTCGCGTCGGCGGAGCCCAGGCCGCGGCCGTGGCCGCGCGGCTGCTTGATCCCGGCTTCCGCGGCGCACGGCTGCTCCCGATCGAGGACGCTGCAGACGATCAGGCGCCGCTCGCGGTAAGCAGGGCGAGCGATCTGCCGCGAGATGCCACGCTCGACGCTCGCGCGTTTGCGGCGGAACTGCGGCGGCTGACCGGCGATTTCCGTGACGTCACGGTCGCGGAGTTCCTCATCACCGCCATCGAACCGGACGCCCCCGGCGATCCGCCGCCAAGTCTCCGCACGACCGTCCGCTACGACATCGTCGGCGCCGGGACCACAGCGTACCGCGTGGAGCACGTCGGCGAGTGGGAGATGGGATGGCGGCGAAACGCGTCGGGCTGGCAGGTCGTTCGATGGACGGCAGCGTCGCATCTGGTCAGCCGCGCGCGACAGCCAATCTTCACCGAGATCACCGCGGCGGCGCTCGGTGGCAACGACTCGTTCCGCCGCCAACTCAACATCGATCTCGACTCGTGGATGGCGACGTTCGACTCGGTGCTGACGCGCGACTCGAACGGCCATCAAGGCGTGTCGGTCGGAGATGCGGATGGAGATGGACTCGACGACCTGTACGTCGCGCAGCCGGCCGGATTGCCGAATCGCCTCTATCGAAATCGCGGTGACTCGACCTTCGAGGACATCACGGACCAAGCGGGTGTCGGCGTCCTGGATGACACGGCGCAGTCGCTCTTTGCCGACGTCGACAACGACGGCGATCAGGATCTCGTCGTCGCGACGTCGACCAACCTGCTTCTCTTCATCAACGACGGCAAAGGGCATTTCACGCCTGTGCCGGACGCGTTTCGATTCGCGCGGCCGCTGCAGGGCGTGCTGACGTCGATCACGATGGCGGACTACGACCGCGATGGTTTTCTCGATCTGTATGTGTGCGTCTACTCGTACTTTTTCGGCGCCGGCGAGGACAAGGCGGGCACGCCGGCGCCGTACTACGACGCGCGCAACGGACCGCCCGGTGTCCTCTTTCGCAATGACGGCCGCGGACGATTCGTCGACGCCACACACGAAGCGGGACTCGACGCCGGAAACGATCGCTATCACTTCGCGGCGGCCTGGGCCGACTACGACGGCGACGGCTGGCCGGATCTTCTGATCGCGAACGACTTCGGAACCAAGAACCTGTATCACAACCTCGGGCCGCGTGACGGCAAGGTGACGTTCGAGGACGTCGCCGCTTCGGCGGGCGTGCTCGATTACGGTGCCGGGATGAGCGTCGCATTTCTCGACTACGACAACGACGGGTTGATCGACATCTACACCGGCAACATGTGGAGTGCGCCCGGACGGCGCATCACGTCGGCGCCCGCGTTCATGCACGACGCAACGCCGGAGGTGCGTGCGCTCTATCGCCGGCACGTGCGCGGGAACTCTCTGTTTCGGAATCTGGGAAACGGACGCTTCGAGGACAAGACGCTCGACGCGCACGCCGCGATGGGACGCTGGGCGTGGTCGTCGGACGCGTTCGATTTCGACAGCGACGGCTGGGACGACCTGTACGTCGTCAACGGCATGCTGACACGCACATCTCCCGCGCCGGCTGCCGATCTCGAGGGGTTCTTCTGGCGTCAGGTCGTGGCGCGCTCGCCACTCACGCGCGTACCGGGCACGCCGTACGACGATGCGTGGCGCGCGATCAACCAGCTGCTGGTGCACGGCTCGATCGCGAGCCGCCAGCGCAACGTGTTCCTGCGCAACGACGGACATGGCAGCTACGACGAGATCTCCGGAACCGTCGGCCTCGACCTCGATCAGGACGGCCGATCGTTTGCGGTGCTCGACATCGACAGCGACGGTGATCCGGATCTCGTCGTGATGGCCGATCGGCAGGCGCCGCAGCTTCGCGTCTTCCGAAACGACTTCGAGGCGAAGTCGGCGTCGATCGCCGTGCGCCTGCGCGGCACCAGGAGCAACCGCGACGCGATCGGTGCCCGCGTGACGGTCGACACCGATAGGGTCCACCGGACCAAGATCGTCCAGTGCGGTTCCGGATTCCTGTCGCAGCATTCGAAGGAGCTGCTGATCGGTCTGGGCGCGAGCGAGCGCATCCTGAAGCTGACGGTCAGCTGGCCCTCGGGGGCGGCGCAAGTGTTGACCGACGTTCCGCTGAACGCTCGCATTCGGATCGTCGAAGGCGGTCAAATCCAAACGGAGGCGTTCAAACCGCGACCGGCAGGGAAGACAACGACGTCTGCGGTTCCCGCTCAGGCGTCACCGCCACGCGCCACGTGGTTGTACGAACCTTTTCCGGCGCCCGACTCTTCGCTCGCGGCGCTGAGAGGCAAACCCGCGATAGTACTTCTGTGGTCGTCAGAGGTTCTCGCGTCACGCGCAGCGCGCGAGACGCTCGAGCGCGGCGCAGCGGCGTTGACCCGGGCCGGCGTGGGATCGATCGCCATTGCCGTCGATGCTGCCGCGCCTGAAGTGAGCCTGAGCTACGCCGTTCTCAACCGGCATCTGTTCATGAATCGCCAGGACCTGCATCTGCCCACGGGTCTGCTCGTCGATGCGAGCGGCAACGTCGTGAAGGTCTATCGTGATCGCGTGGACGTCGACGAGATCGTGAGCGACGCGGGCGCGATCGACGTGTCGCCGACCGAGCGCCTCTCTCGCGCCATCCCCTTTCCTGGAACGTTCTATTCCGGACTGCCGCTCCGCAATTACCTGCCGTACGGCCGCGAGCTTCTCGACAACGGACTCGAGCGTGCCGCCGTGATGGTGTTCGAGCGCGCGGCCCAAGCGAATCCGGGTGCGTCCACGTTGTATCGTCTGGGCACGCTGCTCGCCAGAAGCGGCGAGACCGTCAAGGCGCGTGCAGCGTTCGAGCACGCGCTCGTCCTCAAACCAGATCTCGCTGAGGCCAACAACGATCTCGGAGCGCTGCTCGCGCAGGGGGGCGATCTCGATGCGGCGATAAGCCGGTTTCGGGCGGCGCTGGGGTCGATGCCTGACTATCCCGACGCGCTGAACAATCTGGGCTATGCGCTGCTGCTGACCGGCCGCGAGCAGGAAGCCCGCACGCTGTACGAAAAGGCGTTGGCGCTGCAGCCCGATTTTCCAGAAGCGCTGAACAATCTGGGGCTGCTCGTTGGCCGCGCCGGCGACATGGATCGCGCGGAGCGCTATTTCCGTGATGCGCTCGCCCGCCGCGCCGATTACGGAGAGGCGGCCAACAACCTCGCGCTGGTCCTCGTCTCGCGCGGGCAAACGGACGCAGCGGTTACCCTTCTCCAACGCCTGCTGCAGCAGACGCCGCAGTACGAGGCCGCGTACGTGACGTTGGCCAAGATCTATTTCAGCGCCGACCGTCCGAAAGACGGCATCGCCGTGCTCGAACGGCTGCTGCAGAGGAATCCGAACCATCCCGTCGCCCTTGAACTGCTTCGGCAATGGAAACGGCGCTGACCGGTACGATTCGCCATCACCGCCTCGCGCCAAAATCGGCCGTACCGACGCGAACGATCGTGGCAGGAGTTTCTGAAAACACACTGGGACGTGCTCGCCGCCGCGGATTTCTTCACGGTGGAGGTGTGGACCTCGGGCTTACGCGATTCGCGGTGTCGTCTGTCATCGAGTTGGCGACGCGACGCGTCGAGATTGCCGGCATCATGGCAGAGCCCGATGCGGTCGATGGGTTCCTCATCGGGAAGCACTTCGTGCTGAACGATCGCGATCCGTTGTTCAGCAAGGCGTTTCGGGAGACGCTGGCGGCAGCTGGCGTTCAGACGGTCCGCCTGCCACCGCGCTCGCCGAACCTCAACGCGTTCGCCGAGCGCTTCGTGCGGACGATCCAGGAATCGTGCCTCGATCGGCTTATCCTCATCGGCGAAGCCTCATTACGCCGGGCGATCCGAGAGTTCGTCGCGCACTATCACGGCGAACGGAACCATCAAGGACTCCAGAATCAGCTCATCATCGACCCGGGCGCCCATCGCCGTGACGGAACCATCGCGTGTCGTGAGCGGCTGGGTGGTCTGTTGAAGTACTACCACCGGCCAGCCGCGTGACCCGGCCGGGCGCAGCAGTCGCATGATCGTTGAGCCGTTCAGAACAGCGCGAGACGAAGAAAGGTGTTTTGAACCGGCTTCAAGCCAACCGTCCGAAAGGGTTCCACTCGGAAAGTCTCGGCCCGAACCTCGCGGTCGATGTTGTTGCTGAGTGTGCCGACGCATTCCGATCGAGTTGTTGGACATTACGAGTAGCCAAACGCCGCGAGGACCGCAAGTGACTGATTAGGAGGACGGCATGAAACGCAGGCCAGAGCAACTCGCGCTATTTCTAGCCCTGGGTTCTCTACTATTCATCTCGTCGGCTACGGCAAGCGCGCAGGTCACCACGGCGGACTTGGTCGGGACGATCAAAGACAGTTCCGGCGGCGTCGTGCCAGGCGTCACAGTCGCGCTGACTAACGAAGCCACCGGCGTCAGCCGCTCAACCACGACCACGGACAGCGGCACATACATCTTCACATCGCTGCAACCCGGTCGCTACAGGCTCACCGCTGAACTTTCTGGTTTTCGCAAGGTCGAGCGCACGGGCGTGGAATTGCAAGTCAATCAACGCGCGCAGATTGACTTGGATCTGGAAGTCGGGCTGGTCAGCGAGAGCCTTCTGATCGAGGGCAAAGCACCGCTGCTCGAAACCCAATCGTCCGTGCTCGGCAGCGTGATTGAGGAAAAACAGGTGCAGGATCTGCCGCTCAACGGACGCAACTTCGTGCAACTTGCCACGCTCAGTACCGGCGTGTCGGGCGCGGGCTCCGGCATGCGCGGCACGATCATGAGCGGGACGCGGCCCGACGACCTGCGACCCGGCACGGAGCTGTTCGTCAACGGCAACAGAGAAAACTCGAACAATTATCTTTACGATGGCATCGACAACAACACCAGGCTGACGCTGGTGATCGTCGTACGCCCGAACGTGGAAGCGATCAAGGAGTTCAAGGTTCAGACCAACCTCTTCTCCGCTGAGCAAGGGCGCAATCCCGGCGGACAGGTCAATGTCGTCACGAAGTCCGGCGGCAACAAGATTCACGGCGCGACCTACGAATTCGTGCGCAACGACCGGTTCGATGCCAACAATTTCTTCGCCAACCGCGCCGGGCAAAAGAAGCCGCCGCTCAAGCAGAATCAATTCGGCGGCGCGATTGGCGGACCGATTATCACGAACAAGACCTTCTTCTTCGCCGACTACGACGGGTTCCGTCAAACATTAGGGCGCGTGTTCGTCAACACCGTCCCCACACTGAAGATGCGGCAGGGGGACTTCAGCGAGCTGCCGGGAGCGATCTACGACCCGCTGACGACGCTCGTGCTCCCCGGCGGGGGCATGTCGCGCCAGCCGTTCCCCGGCAACGTCATTCCGCAAAGCCGGTGGGACCCGGTGACGGCCAAGCTGATGAACGCGTATCCGATGCCAACGTCTTCGGCATTGGCCAACAACCTGGTCACAACCCCGTCGCGTACGCAGGATTGGAATCAGTTCGACGTGCGCATCGATCACACGCAAAGCGAACGGAACAACTTCCTCGCCCGCTATTCCTGGTCGAAGACCGCAACGATCAACCCGTACACGTTTCCTGCGGTCCAGCTTCCCGGTTTGTCGAAAGCCGTCGGCCTCGGCAACGAGGACACCTTCGCGGGTCCCTCGGCGCTGCTCGCGGAGCACGCCGTGTTCGGCTGGGTGCATGTGTTTTCGCCGCGTCTGGTTCTGGACTCGCGCGGCGGGTACAACCACTTCAATCTCGATTTCACGCAAGCCGACGTCGCACCTGGCGATCAACTCGGCGAACAGCTCGGCGTGCCCAACGCGAACCAGCAGGACGAGCAGAATGGCATCCCGATTTTCAGCCCGGCGGGCTATACGGGCATCGGTCAGAGCCGCTCGCTGCCAATTCTGCGGCACGAAAGAACGTTTCAATACGTGACCAATCTGATCGCTGCCGGCGACAAGCACACGATCAAAGCCGGCTTCGACGTGCGGCGACGGCACATGGGCGAGTTTCAGACGAATCGCGGCAACGGCCGTTTCAACTTCACGCCGAACATCACCAACAACCCGGCGAACAACACGGGCGGACACGTGATGGCGTCGTTTCTGCTCGGCGCGCCGAGCTTGATCGAGCAGGATTATCTGCTGGCTGATGCGGCGATTCGCAGCACTGAGTACAGCGCCTATGTCGGCGATGACTGGCGCGCGACCGAAACGCTGACGTTGAACCTCGGGCTGCGTTACGAGCTCGACACGCCTCCCAGCGAAACGTCGAACTTGTGGGCCAACTTCGATCCGACGACGGCTACAGTCCTGGTCGCCGGCCGCAACGGCGTGAGCGAAACCGCAGGTGTCAAGACCTTCAAGAAGGCCTTTGCGCCGCGTCTTGGCTTCGCCTATCAGGTTGCACAACACACCGTCGCGCGCGGCGGAGCGGGTATCTTCTGGAACACGGCGGGGCACGGCGGCAACGCGTTGCGGTTGCAGCGCCATGTGCCCTTCGGACCGATCTATAGCTTCAGCCCCGGCACCCAATTCGTCACGCAGCGCGTCAGCGACGGCTTTCCAACGATACCGGCGCTCGATCTGACCCTTGCCGACCATCCCACCGGCAGCGTCATCGGCGTTGACCCGAACTATCGGCCCGGTTATGCCGAACAGTTCAATCTGACAGTCGAACACGAATTGCCTTGGTCCTTGTTGCTGAAAACTTCGTATGTCGGCAACCTCGGTCGCCATCTCGATACCACCTACAACCTCAATCAAGCGGTGCCGGGATCGGGACCCGTCAACAATCGCAGGCCGTTTTTTGCCGTGCGTCCCACGCTGGCCGATGTGACGTGGGCCGTGTCTGACGGTACCGCCGAATACCACGCGCTTCAATTCAGCGCCACGAAGCGGTTGACTCGCGGGTTGAGCGGCTTGCTCTCGTATACCTGGGGCCATTCGATAGACACGGTGGGTCAAAGTTTCGGCGGTGGCGCGGACGGACCGTTGCCACAAGACCCTCGCAATCGCCTCGCTGATCGCGGTAATTCGCCATTCGACATCCGCCATCGTTTGACCATCGCCTGGAACTATGCGCTGCCTTTCGGCGAAGAGCACAGATGGCTGAGCGGCGGCGGGCCGGCGGGATACGTGCTGGGCGGCTGGCAGGTCAACGGCATCAACACGTTTCAGACGGGTTTGCCGTTTACGCCGACGCTCAATGCAACGACGGTCAATACCGGTACGGGCAGCCGCCCTGACCGCATAGGCGACGGCACGTTGTCGAACCCGACCGTAGACCGCTGGTTCGACACGTCCGCGTTTGCGACGCCGGCGCCATTCACCTATGGCAATTCGGGGAGGAATATCCTGTACGGGCCCGGGCGCGTGAACTTCGATTTCTCGCTGTTCAAAGAGTTCGGTATCAAGGAAGGCACGCGGCTGCAATTTCGCGCCGAATGCTTCAATCTCTTCAACACACCTCAATTCGATCTGCCGAACGCAGCCATCGGCGCGGGCAATGCGGGAACTATTACAGGCGTCGTCGGCACGCCGCGACAGATTCAGTTTGGCGCGAAGGTCGTCTTCTGAGAACTCGAAGCGGCGCGTGAAAGCCGGTTAGAACCGACCTTTCAACGCAAACTGCAACTGGCGCATCGGCACTGTGGCTCTCGTCTCGTTGATCGTGCCAAACCCTGTACGGTGCAGAAAATCGGTCAGGCCGCAACGGAATACTCGTGAATCACCCCGCCAAGACGGTCCCGACGCCGAACGCACATCCCATCGGCCGCGGATGCAGAAGGCTGTGCCTGCCGCGGCGGTTGCGGAGGGCGGAGTCCCAGCGCTCGGTGTGGACGGTGGACATTGTAAGGAGCGATGAACGTTGCCATAGCCCGCTCAAGATGTCGTTGATCCTGGATCAACAGCCAGTCGAGACACTCCGAGCGAACCGTCCGCACAAACCGCTCCGCGACGCCATTTGCTTGAGGAGCCCGAAACGGCGTCCGAATGCTGTCCATGCCGACACTCCGAAACACGTTATCGAAGCTGTCGGTGACCTTCTGGTCTCGATCGCGAATCACGAAGCGGAACGACTGTGGGCCGTCGGCTAAGTTCCACGTCATCTGTCTGGCCTGCTGCGTCACCCACGCCGCGGTCGGATTCGGCGTGCATCCGGTCAGGTGGACGCGACGACTTCCCAGTTCGATGAAGAACATCACATAGAGCCGTTGCAGCCAGAGGGTTAGAACAACACGCGCAGCCCGAGCTGTACGTGCCGCGGAAAGTTGATCTGGTTCGGCGTCACTTTGCCGAAACGACTCGAGTTGACGCCAACGTCGGGCGCGCCGTAGATGGGCGTGTTGAACGCGTTGAATGCCTCGATGCGGATCTGCGTCATCACGCGATCTCCGACGCGAGTGTTCTTGAACACCGAGAATGCCCATTGCGGCTCCCATGGATCGCGGATGTCGCTGAACCGCACGTTCAAGGTCCGGAAATCGTTCGGCGGAATCACGGCCCACGCGTAGCCTCCGTCTGGCCGCCGATTCGTGGCGGTGCTGTTGTCGAACCACTGATCGAGCGACTGCTGGCCGTCGGGCAGCTTTGCGGTTGGCTGCAGCAGAATCGCGTTGGGCGTCGCGGTCGGTGTGCCCGACTGGATTTCGCCGATGACGTTGATCTGCCAGCCGCTCGCCAACCCGGCCGCCAGTCCCGTGAGATCGCCGCCGACGCGGCGGTCGCGTCCGAACGGAAGATCGTACAGGGCCGTGATGACCAGACGATGCGTGCGGTCGGCGCCACTGATGGATCGCCAGGGCTTCGCGTCGAATCCGTTGTTCAAGTAGCCGGCATTGGTGCTTGGGCTGGTGTTGATCGTGGTCGCGCCGGCGGCCATCACGCCCTGCTCGAATTGTTTCGACAAGGTGTAGTTGACCACTCCCATCAACCCACTCGAGAGCCGTTTCGTGACGACGATCTCCAGCGCGTCGTACTGGGTGGCGCCCTCGTTCACGCGGTCCATCGTGATGCCCTGAAATTGCGGATACGGCCGCAAGAGCTGCCCGCGCTGAACCGTGTCGTTGTTGAGGATTGTCCCGGGCACGAGACCCGCAAATGGATTCGGTAGGAGGGTCGACAAATACGAGGCATTGCCGCCGAGCCGCTCGATGGCCTTCTCGCGCTCGGCGAGCGGGACTTCGTTGATCGCGTGGCCGTTGATCGGCAGCTTCCTTCCACGATTGCCGACGTACGCCGCGTCGACGCGGATCGTCCACGGCAGATCGACGTCCACACCGGCGGACCATTGATCGGCGTACGGAGTCTCGAAACTCGGATTGAGGAACGACAGGCCGCTGCCGATATTCGTCGCGAGCTTCTGCGATCCGTTGAAGGGCTCGAGGAGTCCTTCGGGAAACGGCCGCTCGAGCGTGTTGAACGGAATGCCGGTTTGGATCGACGAGATCACGCCCGTTCGCCGGCTGAAGCCGGTCTGGTTGATGCCTTCCTCGCCGCTGCCGGTAAGCGGCAGAAATGATCGGCCGTAATTGCCGCGCAGGACCATGCGGTCGTGAAGCTGGTATGCCGCGCCGACACGCGGCTGAAAGTTGTCGTAGTCGCGCTTGTAGGGATACCGCGGATTGCCGTCGACGCCGGCGAAGAGGAGGCCGCCTTTCAGATCGAGGCCCGGAACCCTGAACGGACTGGGGCTCGCGCGGTCGAAACCGATAGTGAGCTGATCGCGATGCTCCGTCGGCGGCGCCTGGAAATCCCAGCGCAGGCCGACGTTGATCGTGAGGCGCGTGGTCGCTTTCCAGTCGTCCTGAATGAACGCCGCATCATAGAGATACTGCCGTTGACTGGTGGTGTTGATGTCGACGCCGCCTCCCGAGGGATATCCGAGCAGGAACGACGCGAACGCATTGCCGGACGTGGCATCGCCCGACTGCGGATCGCGCTGCGTGAAGCCCCTGCTGAAATCGAACCTGCCGTTTGCGTCGCCGAGCGAGACACGATCGAGCCGATAGTTCCGGAGCTCACCGCCAAGTTTGACGAAGTGCCGGCCGGCGGTCTTTGAAACGGACGCTTGGACGGAGTAGATGTTGTTCAAGGTTTGACTGAACACGCCAGGAAAGAAATCCTGGTAGCTGTCGATCGTGATGTACGGGTACTGCCCGATGTTCTGGAAAGGCGTCTGGATCCCGAGATCTTCGTTGAGGTCCGCGTAGGTTCTCGGATTGTAGTCATTGAACCGATCGTACGACGCTCGAATATTCAGCAGCGTGCTCGAGCTCATGGTGAACACGTCGTCGAACGTGTCCATGTAGTGGTTGCGATGCTTCGGCCATTCACCGCGCAAGGCCGGCACCGGAAAGCCGTTGCCGTTGCGGAACTCGACGCCCCAGTTGGCGGTGCTCGTGACGAACACGCGATGCCTGTCGCTGAACTTGTGATCGATGCGTGTCAGATACGAGTTGTACCGATAGAGCCCGAGATTTGGCGATGCCGCGAGGTTGTTCGCGTTCGTGAATGACTCGCCGGTGACGTTCGGCATGGGAATGTAGCGGAGCAGCGCCAGCGCGACCGGACTGATTCGTCCCTGCGGAATCTGATTGTTCGGAAAGGGATCGCGAATGAACCGGCCCGGCCTGCTCGGATCCGGCCGCGTGGTCAGCGGGTCGTACACCGTAATGAGTTGGCCGACACTGTTGAACGTCTGCGAAAAGTCGCCGAGCCGCTGCAGCGGAGTCGGCACGGTCGACGTTCGCGGGAACGGGATGTTCTCGTTGAAGCCTTGATACCCGCCCATGAAGAAGGTCCGGTCGCGCTGAATGGGCCCGCTCAACACGCCGCCGCCATCGACGAAGCGGTGCCCGGATTTCGGGATCTCGTTGCGATTGTTCTGTGTGCTGTTGGCGTCGAGCGCGTTGCCGCGGTAGAAGGTGAACGCGGAGCCGCGGAACGCGTTCGCGCCGGACTTGAGCGTCATGTTGACGACGCCGCCGCTCGTACGGCCGTAGGACGCGTCGACGCTCGCGGTCTGTACCTTGAACTCCTCGATGGCATCCACCGGCGGCGCGTATTGCCAGCCGCCCGTGGCCGAATTCGGCGCGCCGTCGAGCAGGAATTCGTTGTTGCCGGTTCGGCTCCCATGGATTGAGATGTTGCCGTTCGTGTCCCAGGCGCGCGTGCCAGAGAACCCTGTACTGCCAAACGTCGTCTGCGTGAAAAACGTGCCGGCCGTGAGCTGCAGCAGCATGTACACTTGGCGGCCGTTGAGCGGCAGCTCCGACACACGTTTGTTTTCCATCGTTTGCGCGAGCGTCGATTGACTGCTTTCGACCGCCGTCAAGCCGCCCACAACCGTCACAGTTTCCTCGACGTCGCCGAGATGGAGCTGAATGTTGACGGTGCCGGTCTCGGCCGTGCGGAGCACGATGGCTTCTCGTACGAACGTCTTGAAGCCCGGGAGCGCCGCTGCGATGCGGTACGTCCCGGGTTGAAGGGGCGTGGCGGTGTACACCCCGCTCTCGTTCGTCACGGTCGTCAGGCTCGCGTTCGTGTCGACATTCGTGACCGCGATCGTCACGCCAGGCACGATGGCGCCTTGCTCGTCGGTGACGCGACCGATCATCGTCGCGCGAAATTCCTGTGCGCCGGCCTGCGCCGCGACGACCGACATCATGAGGGCGAGAGAAATCGACAAACCACGCCGGTACGATAAGCGGATGCGTGCGGCAGCAGCTGTCACTGTGCACCTCCGTCAAGGTCACTTGCGGGCCCTTACTTAACACCGGCGGCCCGTGCAATCGCAAGTTCATCCTTTGACAGCGATGTGACCCAGGCGTAGGGTTCAGCGCAGCGTAGCGATAAACGAGACCGGGAGCCTGTTATGCCTACGGTGGTCGGGTTGCTCGCGACGACGCTCTTGCTGCTCACACCAACGATCTCGAGCGCCCAGATCGGCGGAAGCGGTTCGATTCAAGGAACCGTGGTCGACACGTCCAACGCGGCGATTCCAGGCGCGACCGTGACGGCGACCAACGTCGCGACCGGTATCGCCACTGTCAGGCCGACGACGGAGGCTGGCGTCTACGCATTGATGCCGCTTGCTCCCGGTCAGTATCGCGTGACCGTTTCGCTCGACGGCTTTCGGACCTTCGTCCGCGACGGAATCATCGTCGATGCGCTGAGCGTGGTTGGACTGAATGTGACGCTGGAGGTGGGCGGCATCACACAGGAGGTCGTCGTCACGGCCGCGTCGCCGCCGCTCGCCACCGCCGACGCGCGGCTCGGTCAGACGATTCGAAACGAGGTTTACACCGCGCTCCCGCTCGTCATGAACACCGGTGGACCCCGCGATCCGACGGCGTTCATGTTTCTCATGCCGGGTGTGCAGTCGATCGGGCGCTGGGGCAACGTCATGGGCGGTCAGGACTTCACGACTGACATGTACGTGGAAGGGATCCCCATCACCAATGCGGTCGTGCAGGGCGAAGGCCGGAATCTGTCGTTCGGGATGTCGGTTGAAGCGATCGATCAGTTCCAGGTCGAGACGAGCGGCACCGCCGTGATGTTCAGCGGCCAGGGCGCATCCAACTACGTCGTCAAATCTGGAACGAACATCATCCACGGCGGCGGGTTCGAGTACCTTCGGAACAAGGCGCTCGATGCGAAGGCCTTCTTCGCGGCGGTCAAACCCGACGACAACCAGCACGAGTACGGGGCGATGCTCGGCGGTCCGATCCGCAAGAACCAGGCGTTCTTCTTCATGGCGTACGACGGCTACCGCGACCGCCGGCAGACCGATTCGGTGCTGACGTCGATTCCCACGCTCGCTGAGCGCAACGGCGATTTCAGCGCGCTGCCGGTGACAATCTACGATCCGCGGACGACGCGGCCGAATCCCAACGGCACCGGCTTTGTCCGCGATCCGTTCCGCGGCAACGTCATCCCACAGGATCGCATCTCGTCGATCTCACAATATTTCCAATCGTTCCTGCCCACTCCAACCAACGGCGGCCTGCAGAGCAACTATCTCGGCGGCGCGCTGCCAATCGGCTTCAACAACAACAACGTCACAGCAAAAGTCGATCTGAAGGTCAGCGCGCGGCAGCAGATGTCCGTGCTGTTCGCGCACGGCAAGCGCGGCCAGTCGACGCCGTTCCGTGGCGGCACCAATCCGCAAACGGCGTTGCCGTTGCCGTATACGGAGACGCGCCTGGTCGAAGAGATTCCGACGAGCGCTCAGATCAGGCACACGTCCGTCGTGAGCTCAAGGTGGGTGAACCAGGCCAGCCTCGGGTTCTCGCGCCTGTCAGTGCCGATTTTCAACGCGACGATCGACGGCCAGTATCCGATCAAGGCCGGTCTGCGCGGGTTGCCGCCGGGCGAGGCCGATTCGTCGTTTCCGGAGATTGCGTTTGCCGGCCCCAACGCGCCGACGCAGTGGCGCGGCACCGACGCGCGAGCCTTCACGGAATATCTGAACAACTATACGGTCCAGGACAATCTGAACTGGACTCATGGCAAACATGCGACCACGTTCGGTGCGCAGGCGCAGCGCATGGACGCCGACGAGCGCGAGCGCACGTACGGCAGCCTTGCAACCTTCGGCTTCAGTAACGTGCAGACCGCCGGGTTCAATGCGGCCGGCACGCTCCTCACGACCACCGGCAACGCCTACGCGAGTTTTCTGCTCGGCGAGCTGAACGCCACCACCGTCGTCCAGGATTCCGAGGTTGCTACGAGCGGACGTTTCTACGCCTACGCGTTCTGGGCGCAAGACAACTTCAAGGTGCGGCCGAACCTCACGTTCAACCTCGGTCTGCGCTACGACATCATGAAGCCGTACGTCGAGGTGCACGATCGGTGGTCCTTCCTCGATCCGGGATTGCCGAATCCGGCGATCGGCGGCTACCGCGGCGCGATCGTATTCGCCGGCGACGGCCCGAACAGTTGCCACTGCCGGACGCCGATTAAGACGTTTTACGGGGCGATCGGCCCGCGGCTGGGCCTCGCGTACAGTGTCAACGATCGCACCGTCCTGCGCGCGGCGTATGGGATCAACTATTCCCGCCGCGGTGCCGTGGGCGGTCGCGCCGGCGCGCGCAACGGCACGGGCACGCTCGGCTTCTCGGCCAACGCGAGCTTTCCGAGTGCGAACGGCTTCGATCCCGCGTACAACTGGAACAACGGCGTCCCCGCCTATCCGCCGCCGCCTTTCTTCGACCCGACGCTGAATACCGGCTTCGTCGCCGGACGAGGAACCGGTGGCGGCGTCACGTACGGCGATCCGGAAATCGGCGGGCGACCACCGCGCTATCAGAACTGGAATGCGGGCTTGCAGTACGGCCTCGCGAGGACGCTCACGTTCGGCGCGACGTACGCCGGAAGCCACGGCGATTTCCTGGGTGGCAGCGGACGCGGATTCTACGCGAATCAGCTCGATCCGCGCTATCTCGTCCTGGGCAATCTGCTAACGCAGCCGGCGACACCCGCCAACATCGCCGCCGCACAAGCGATCGTGTCCGGCGTCGCAATGCCGTACGCGAATTTCTCGGGCACGATCGCGCAGATGCTGCGGCCCTTCCCGCAGTACTCGGGCGTGACCGACGTCTACGGCGACGTCGCACGGTCCAACTACCACTCGCTGCAGCTCACCGTCGAGAAGCGGCGATCGGACGACGGTCTGACGGTGAGTCTCAATTACACGTTCAGCCGGACGACCGACAATCTGGCCGCGCGGACAGGCTACAACTTCGACCAGGACTGGTCCGTCGGCGCCAACGATCAGCCGCACGTCTGGAATGCGATGGTCGTCTACAACGTGCCGTTCGGCGCTGACGGCAGGCCGGGCAGCGGCAACACGGTCGTGCGCGCGATGGTGAAGGACTGGCAGATCTCGGGAATCACGCAGTTCCGCTCGGGCCGTCCGCTCGGTTCGATTGGCGCCGCATGCAATCTTCCGAATGCCGGCACCTGCTACGCCGATTTCAATCCGAGTTTCACCGGCGCCGTGCGCATCAATGGCGACTACGGGGACGGCGACGTGCTTGGCGCGAACCCGCCCTCCTACATCGACCGCAACGCGTTCCAGTCGCCTGCGGCGTTCACGTACGGAAACACCCCAAGGGCCCTCGCCTTCGATCTCCGCAACCCGAGTTCGTTCAACCAGGATCTCAGCGTTCGCCGCGATGTCCGCGTCTCACACGTCAAGCTCGGGCTCGGCGTCGACCTGTTCAATGTGTTCAACACGGTCGTTTTCGGCGGCATCCAGACCAACATCACCAACGAGAATTTCGGCAGGGTCAGCTCGCAGAGCAACACTCCACGTGTGGGGCAGATCAAGGTGCGACTGGAGTTTTGATCTCGACGGCGTACACGTGGCGCTGGCCCGGGGCGAACTGGCCGGTGAAGACCACCCATTTCTTGTCGGGCGTGATGTGGACGTTGGGTTCGACGCCGCCGCGCCCGGTCACGTAGTTGTGCCGCGACATGTTGAACAGTTTCTCGCGCGTCACCGTGCCGTTCGGTTGCACGCGGAACAGATTGATCCACATGCCGTTGGTCGAGTACGCGACCTGAGACGGATCGCCGCCATCGTCGGCAAAGAGCGCGTCATCGCGGGAGCTGTTGAAGTGCACGCCCCACCAGTCGCGTTCGATGTGATAGCGGACGGCCTGGCCGGTTTCCATCTTGACGCCGGCGATCCAGAAGACCTGACTGCGCGGCGTCTGGAGATCGAACCACACGGTCTTGCCGTCCCAGCTCCACCACTCGTGGCCGTTGATTTCCATGTCCATCGTCCGCTTGTGGATCAGCCGCATCTGACTGCCGTCGCTCCGGATCGTCCATGTGCGGTCCAACTCGTGCCACGTGCCTTCGTGGCAATACAGCAACAGCTGCGAATCAACGGGATTGAACTGCATGTGATTCAGGTCGCCGTACTGAAAGCCGGTTTCCCACGAGGCGCCGGTCTTCAGGTTCGTGAATACGAACGACTGCAGACCAGGATTGAGCGCGCGACGCGCCAGGCCGTCCTCCTTGGTGACGGAGTACTGCTGATCGGGCGTGAGATCTTCCATGGTCTTGCCTGGGAACATGCGCTGCAGTTGTGGAAGGACCGGGCGGGTCGGAGGGCGCGCGTATTTGCCGTCAAGGTCGGCGGCGTTCGCGTTCTTGACGACCGACAGGCTCTCGTCCGCGTTCACCAGTCCACGGGCGTTTGGCACGCCGCGGATTCGCCTGGTGTCGATGTTCACGGCCTTGAGCGTCCCGCCACCGCGGCCACCGGCATTGGCGGCGTCGTCGAAGTAGATCTCTCGCGTCCGCCGGGCAAAGTACCCGCCGCGCGCGCCGGGAGCGACGATTTGCAGCTTTGCTCCGTCTGTGCCGATCTTCGCGACATCGATGACGGCGATTCCATTTGGCGTATTGACCATCAGCGTGTCGCCGTCGGGCGAGAAGGCATTGTCGTGAAAGTACAGCGTCGATCCGCCGGCATCGTCGGTCAGCCGAACCGCGTGATGTCCGGTGTCGCGGTCGATCCAGTCTCGCGGCGGCTGTTGCGGGATGGAGAGGATTGTGCCTGCCGTCATCGACAGCGCGGCGAGAAGGCAGGGTCTCATGAACGGTCATCATACCGTTCCAGGCTGGCTTGCGTTGCGATCGCTTGACGCCAGCCGACGCGGTGCATACGCTGAGCGGCCGTGATCCGCAAGGCCCTCGCCAAAGTCGGGCCGCCGCGTTCTGAGCCACATCCGTTGCGGCGGTGATCGCTTGACGGCGCTTCAGTGCGACAGCATCGATCAGCGTATCCATCGACGCGGCGGCATCACGCCAGTACAAGCGCCGCGCCAACGGTATTTACCGAGGCAGCGCCCCCGCGCGACGCATCCTGCTTGCGTCAGGCAGCGCGTCGCTCGTATCGATGGTGCAATCCACCAACTTCCGCGAACTCGATTACCGAACCTTCCGTCGTGTGCTGGGTCCGTCGTGATGTCGGTGCGTCTTTGTCCAGCGACAGATGTGTTCGCGACGCATGATAGTAGGAAAGATAACGCATGAGCACGCGCCGCAAATATCGTTCGCTGAGGACGATGACGTGATCCAGACACTCGCGCCGTATCGATCCGATCAGTCTCTCCACATATGGATTCTGCCAGGGACTCGACGGACTCGAGACGACCTCTGTGATGCCCATGCCGGCGACACGGCGCTGGCAGACGTCACCGTAGATGGCATCGCGGTCTCGCAAGAGCCACTTTGGCGCGGTGTCTTCCGGAAAGGCGGCCACGATCTGTTGCGCGGTCCATTCGGCCGTCGGATGTTCAGTGACTGTCACATGAACGACACGGCGTCGTTGATGCGCGAGGAGAACCAGCACGAACAGCACGCGGCCCGTCAGTGTCGGCACCGTGAAGAAATCCACGGAGACCAGCGCGGAAAGGTGATTCGTGAGGAAGGTTCGCCATGTCTGTGATGGAGGTCGCTGACGCCGACGGACGAGCCGTGACACCGTTCGCTCCGAGACCTCGATGCCCAGTTTGCACAATTCACCATGGATCCGGGGTGCGCCCCAGAGGGGATTCGCAGACACCATCTTGTCGACGAGTGTCCGAATCGCCGCGGTCCTCGGGCGGCCGGGATGTTTCTGCCGCGACCGCTCCGTCCAGCGACGTCGCAGCCATTGGCGATGCCAGCGCACGACCGTGTCTGGCTGGACGATGAGCAAGGCGCCGCGCCACTCCCGCCAGGACTTGGCGAGCACGATCCAAAAGAATCGGTCACGCGGGCGAAGATGCGGGCGTTTTGTGCGGCGCGTCAACGCGGCCACCTGCTGACGCAGCGCGAGGTTCTCGAGCGCGACGGCCCGGCGCCCTCGGCAGAGCAATCCGACCGATCGGAGAAGTACGACCAGCGCCGTCAGCATCCGTGATCCTGTCGCGCACTCGAACAGAAAATCAATCGACGTGACAGGGCGATCAGATATTGGCGAAGCACAGGTGGGCAATTCGCTGGCGGGAGTGGGAAATCGCTCCCGACGGCGCGACTCGGCGAGTGTTGCGGTTCGAACGGCTTGGGGACATTTCGCGACGCGAAGCATCCGATGTTCTCGCCCAGAAACTCGCCGCAACAGCTAACGGCAAGAAGCCGACACGATCGCGAGTGCTATTTAGCACGCTGGTGCGCGAATGGGAGGCATCGGTGCTTGCGATGTACAAAGCCTCGACCCAGAAACATCGCCGGTTCATGCTGAGGAAGCACTTGCTGCCGCGATTCGGCGACACGCCCGTCTCAGAGATCACGCGACAGGAGATCCAACGGTGTATCGCCCACCTCGCGGAAGTGGGATACGCGCCCAAGTCCATCGATCACATCCACGATGTGCTCAGCGCGGTACTCCGAACGGCCGTGAAGTGGGGGCATCTCCAGGACAATCCGGCTCGCGGCATCGACATGCCCAAGCTCAAATGCGTTCGGCCCAAGTGGGCGTTAACGGCCGCACAAGCCACGGCACTGCTGGATGCGCTGAAGCTGATGGCTCGCACGATGGTCGGGTTGGCGATTCTCTCCGGCATACGGCGTGGCGAGTTGTTCGCGCTCCGGTGGCGGGACATCGACGAACAGGACCGCACGGTCACGGTGCGAGAGGCCGTTTACGACGGTCACTTCGACACGCCGAAAACCGAAGCGGGCGTGCGCCGGATTCCGCTAGCGGACGCAGCTGTTCACCTGATCGCGGCATGGAAGTGTCGTGCAAAGAACGTCCAGCCAGACGCGCTGGTCTTCGCGACACACGCCGGCAAGCCCATCTCGCCGAACAACGTTCTGCGGCGGGCCGTGTTCCCCGCGTGCAAAACGTTAGCGCTGCCGAACGCGACTTGGCTGACGTTTCGGCGAACGTTCTCGTCCTGGTCGCATGAGAAGGGCGTGCCGGGAAAGGTCGTCGCTTACCTGAT
>Ga0209058_1000902_pt1 | contig 25601 bp, 20 predicted proteins | sample GraSoiAngelo_147_FD_185904 | JGI IMG/M metagenome (GOLD analysis project Ga0209058, IMG submission 185904) | Grasslands soil microbial communities from the Angelo Coastal Reserve, California, USA - 14_1009_05_40cm (SPAdes) (version 2) | ecosystem: Environmental > Terrestrial > Soil > Grasslands ... | reverse complement strand
CGAATGTAACACCGCGACCGCGTGCTGCGCGTGCTTGAGGAAGTGCGCGACGCGATCAGCGTTCACTTTGGTTCGGCAAAAAATCAATACGCTGTCGAAATTCGTTCGCTCCAACAGCGCCATGAGGAGATCGAATTTTTGTTCCGCTGCCACGGGATAGACTGCGTGAGTGACGGTTTCCGCCGGCGAACGGCGCACGCCGATTTCCACCAACGCCGGATCGCGCAATACCCATGCGGCCAGGCGTTCGATTTCCGGCGGCAATGTCGCCGAGAACAGCAAGGTCTGCCTGTCCGTTGGAATTTTCTCAACGATGCGGCGCACGTCCGGCAGAAAACCCATATCGAGCATCCGGTCCACTTCATCCAGCACGAGAATTTTTACCGATTGTAAACTCAGCGCACGTTGTTCCAGCAGATCTAGCAGGCGTCCCGGCGTTGCGACGAGAATGTCCACACCGCGCTTGAGTGCGTCGCGTTGTTTTCCGTAGCCAACGCCGCCGTGCACGAGAGCGACTCGCAGATCCGTGAAGCGCCCATAATCGCGAAAGGCGGTCTCAACTTGCGCGGCCAGTTCCCGCGTGGGCTCGAGCACCAAACAACGGAAGGTGCCGTGCCTTGCCAGCAGCGTCAGGATGGGCAGAGCAAACGCCGCAGTTTTTCCCGTGCCGGTCTGCGCGGTACCGATCAAATCTTTTCCGGCGAGAACAATCGGAAACGCGCGAAGCTGGATCGGCGTCGGCTCGACAAACCCCATCGCCTGGGTCCCACGCACAACTTCCGGCGAAAGTCCAAAATGATTAAATGACACAGCTTCGCAATTTACCCAGAAACCACGAATTAACACGAATCAAGGCTCCTTGGGACGAACGCCCGAGAAATTAGTGTCCATTAGTGTTCATTAGTGGTTAGCTTCGCCAGCGCGAAGATCGAGCTGCATTTCATGAACGAACCGGATCATGAAAACCAGGATACGCCGCTGAGTTATCGCGGCGCCTGGCGCATCGTCTGGCTGGTTTTCTTGCTGATCGTTGTGTTTCTAATTCTGCGCGCGCTGCAGCCGGTGATTTTGCTTTTCGCGCTCGTTTTCCTTCTCGCCATGGTCCTTAACCCGATTGTCGTCTGGTTGGAGAAACGTCACGTCCCGCGCTTCGCCAGTGTGATCCTGCTGATCTTCGCGCTGATTGCTGTCACGACAACGATCATCCTGTTTGCGATTCCGCCGCTGACCCGACAAGTGCAGGAACTCGTGCGCAGTGCGCCAAGTATGTGGCAAGGGATCCGCAGCCGGATCGAATCGGTCACGCAAAGTTACCCTGAAGTGCGCGAAGCGTTACCGCGCACAGATGAGATCGCGGGGAAAGCTGGCGCAGCCGCGGGAACGGTTGGCAACATTTTGCTAAGATCGACGATTGGTTTGGTCGGCGGAGTTGCCAGTACGGTGCTTGCCCTATTGTTACTCGTGTTTGTGCTGGCCAACCCGCGCCCGCTCGTAGCTGCGTATCTCGCGCTCGCGCCCGATCGATATCGCGAGCAGGCACATCGCACTCTCACCCGGCTGATGCGGCAAATGACCGCCTGGGCGCGCGGCGTTGCCATCAACGGTGTCATCACTGGCTTATCGATAGGCGTGTTGCTTTGGCTGGTCGGCGTGCAACCGGCACTCATGTTCGGCGTATTCGCGTTTCTCGGTGAGTTTCTGCCAAACATCGGCGCGTTTCTTGTGTCCATTCCCATTCTGCTGGTCGCGCTAAGCCTGGGCGCGACAAAATTCTGGCTCGCGCTCGGCGTGATCGTGTTGGTTTACCAGGTCGAGCTAAATGTTCTTGTGCCGGGCGTGCTCGGCAAAGAAATGCGCTTGCATCCGGTCAATATTTTGTTTTTTACGCTGGCGACCGCGACCTTGTTTGGGCTACTGGGGGTTTTTCTGGCTGTCCCTGCCGCCGCGCTGGTGCAGATCATCATCGACGAATTTTATTTGCAACCGCGCAAGGTGAATTATGCCGCGCTCGATCGCGAAGCAGCAGGGCTGGTGGAAGGCAACAAGTGAAGGCTGGAGCGGCAGGCGTACCGCCTGCAAAAATTAAATCGTCGCAGACGGCTCACTGGCTGCAAAAGTGGTGCAATTGCGTTTCGATGTAGCGGCCAATTCCTTCTTTAGCGTTCTGGTGTTTAACGATCTGCTGCGTGGGCCTGAGCAGGGATCGATGGCGCTTGTTCCGCAGGCCGGGGTCAACGCCCCCGGCTACAGCAATCTTCCTATCGCGTTAGCCAGATCACTCAAGCAACTCGTCATCGAAAAACTTCCTTCCGACGCGGCGTTCGATCTTGCCGTGCGTGACGGCACGACGGGATTCACCTTTTTTAATATTGAAGGAGACCAGTACTATTAACCGGCAACGGAGTGCTTGCCTGCAGTTTCTTAGAATAAGCGGGTGGCGCAGCAATTTCGACGTTGGCGAAATTGTGATTGTAGGGCAGGCGCTCCGCCTGCCAAACTAATTGATCAGATGGGACATCCTCCGCGCCTTCCGGTATGGCTGCGTTGGGACCAATCGGTCATCTATTTTGTCACGAACTGCGTGGCGGATCGCAAACCCGTCCTTGCAAATAAGCAGGCACTCCATGCATTTAGTCTCGCGGCGTCAAAGTTGCGAGAGTGACAGGTCATGGCGGCTATTCTCATGCCCGATCATCTTCATGTTGTTGTTGCGCCCACGAAAGAGCGGGAGGCCAAACTCGGAAATTTTTCTGCCGCATTGAAACGTTGGATGCGCCAAGAACTAAAACCTTCCTGGAAATAGCAGCGGGCTGTTTCGATCGGTTGTTGCGCTCTGGTGACTCCCTACACGACAAATGGCTTTACATTCAGGAAAATCCAGTTCGTGCCGGGCTTGTGCAAAGGTGGGAAAATTGGCCGTATCGATATGAATTTAACCAAGGAGCTGGCAAGCGGAGCGCTTTGCCCTACAATCCGTTAATGGATTAATTAATGCACGTCATTTCGTGCGCATTGCGTTCCCGGGATCGACTTCGCCTGCTTGCTGGAAATGTTTCTCGGCCAGCTCGGTCATACCCAGGTTCTGGAGCCGGTGGCCGAGCATCCAATGGTAAAGCGGATTATTGGGAGTGAATTGGTCTGCTTGGTTTTCGTGAGCACTTGCTTCTTCGAGTTTACCTAATGAGCGCTCCGCGCCGGCAAGCTCGTTATTGGCCAAAGCTAAACGCGCGTTTCGCTGCACGGCATCAGTCCAAACCGAAATAGCTTCGTCCCTGCGACCAAGCTGCCAGAGCGATTCGCCTTTTTCCTGACGCGCCAGAATCAAGTCGTCTCTTTCGGCAAGCGCTTCATCCAGACTCGACCGCGCTTCTTGGTAACGGCCCACACGATTCAGGATCGCGCCGCGATAATAAAGACTTAAAGCCTTGCTCTCTCCTTTTTGGTGAGCCGCGGCCTCGCCGAGCAATTGGACGGATCGCTCCGCGTTAGCCAAAAGATATTCAAACCAGGCCAGCTTCGGCAATGCTTCGCTATTTACAAACAACCCGAGGCTCGAAGCGGCTTCAAAATGTTTTTTTCCATTGAGAATGTTCTCCCGATCAACCGGACGAAGCCAGCGGACGGGATTAGCCTGCGCTAGGGCCAGCTCGTCGGGCACCTGAATTTTCTGGAAGGCGCGATTGCCCAGAAACTCGTGATAACGCACCCAGCCGCTGTGCGCGTTCAATCCAATCCACGCACAGGCAAAGGTTGCAAACGCCCAACCCGCCCCATGAATTTTCCCTGAGGACTTCAAATTGAAGCGGTAAAAGGATAATTCCCTGGCCCGAAGCAATCGCCACGTTTTCAAAGCGAGAAACGTGGTAACCGCACCGCAACCGAGTGCCATCAGGAATGGGACCAACGCGTAAACGCCGCGCACGGCGAGGAAACTTCCCAGAAACACAAGCGTGCCTATGATTTCTTCGGGCCACGTCAGCGAGTAATTTTTTCGGATTGCGTCCGATTTGGGAACCAGGATCGTCGGTTTCCCGAAGCCGAAATAGAGAGCGTCGTTGGGACAAACGCTCACGCAATCCATGCATTTCATGCAACCCGGATCGACCACCATCCCGTACTGCTTCACCTCCGCGTGCACGAGCACGTTTGAGGTGCAGGTCGCAGTACAATGGCCGCATTGATTGCAAGCGGGCGTAACGCGGATTTTTCCGGGAGAGAACTTATCGGCAAGGCCAAAAAATCCGCCGTAAGGACAGGCATACGTGCAAAAGCCTTTCTGCCCCAAAAAATAAACTGTCACAAAACCGCAGATGAAAAGAAAAGGGATGGCCACCGCAACAGAAGGGAAAGTCTGCCAAAAATTAGTGGTCACCAGATGATTGGTGAATTTCGGGATAAGCGCCGCGTGCTCCGGGTTCCAGAACAATCGATAGGCGTTGGGCCAGACAAACATGTAGAGTGCCCCGATGAGCGGGACGTACACCAACAGCCGCGATCGAAACGGCTTCGGATGCAATCCAATTTTCTTTAAGAACCAGCCGCAGAGATCCTGCAACGCGAGGATGTGACAACCCCAGCCGCAGACGAAGCGCCCGAAGATCAACGTCGCTAAAATTGCCAGAGTAAAAAAGATGAAGCCCGCGTTGACGAATCCCTTTTGCAAGGTGTGCATTGTCTCCGAAGGCTCGATGGGCGAAATCGTCTTTCCCATGATCCGCCACTGAATGATGTGCGCGATCATGAACAAGTTGAGAGTGATCAGCGCCGCTGCGCGCCACCGGCTGGTTTTTGATTTGCGAATGCCGGTTCTGCTGTAGCCGGGGGCGTTGACCCCGGCAGTGATCCGCCTGGCCATCGACCCCTTCGTTTTCAGTTCTCGGCTGACGCAACCACTTTTCACAAGGTTCGCGAATTTACGCCAAAACACGCTCTGCGCCAGCGCCCAGACGCGGCCAGGTAGATCGGTAGCCGCCGCGACTCCTCAACGCGTTGGCAAAAATGCGCTCATCTATTGCAACCGACACAGCGACACACGGCCGTGGTTACAACCATCCTCGCCTAGAATCAGATTGATCTCGCGCGTTATGATGAATACGAAATCACCTGTGCCGCGCGACAATAGAAGGAATGGCCACGGCGGCCACCTCGACTCGTACGTCTGTTTAATAACGCTCGTCCGTTTTACTTCATCACGTTCAATACATACAAACGGCAACGCCTCTTGGCACGGGACGAGGGCCACGAGGTATTTTGCATGTTTTCTGCCAAGGCGCAGCAGTACAACGTCGCTATTGGACGGTATGTCATAATGCCCGATCACGTACATCTCTTTGCAGGCTTTCCAATAGATGGCATTACGTTACCGAGTTGGGTTCAATCGTTGCGCAACGCGTTATCGGCAAGAAACTGCTCAAGGTTCAAATTCCGAAGCCGTATTGGCAACAAGGCTTTTTCGATCATCTTTTGCGCAATGGAGACAGCTACTCGCGGAAATGGGAATACGGCGCATGAACCCAGTGCGCGCGGGACTGTGCGACACACCGGAGGCTTGGCCATACCAAGGCGAAATTCTTCGCATTCCCTTTGACTAGCTACCTCGTTGTAGCCGCCTCGCTGTGTCCAGGCGTCTGAGCGCGTAATCCCTGACACGGCATAACTCGGGATCGCCGATTCCAAAGGAACTGTTTGCCCGCAAACCAAATTGAGATTAGAAAAGAACGTGAAATTAACGACGGCATTGGTTCTGATGTTAATCGTGAATACATGCTGCTCCGTCATGGCCCACGCACAATCTCCGAACCTGATTGGCAGGTGGAACGTCGAGATCACTTTTGCGAATGAAGACCACCGCTCCCTTCGCTTTGACGCGCAAGGCGACGGAAAAGGCACGTTCGAGCTGCTCGATCCGAGAACCAAGGTTTGGGGGGGCGCTACGTCTTCGGAGGCAAAATGGAGCCGGGGCGAAGCAAACTCGGTGACGTTCTCGGGTCCCGTGGAATTTATGCTCGGCAACGTCGGGCGGGACGCGGGGACTTTGATGTTCAACGGAAGATTTGAAACAGCGGACCTGATCAAGGGCGAGGTGGAATTTTCCCCGCTCGTTGGGGATAGACCTTCGAAGCACGGCACATTCAAAGCAGCCCGAGCCGGCGGCGGATAAAATCGGCAACGCGTTGAGCCGCCTTCGCATCGCTACGGCGAGCCAAGGGACAACGCGCGTTCCACCCAAGCGCGCCCAGGGACGAAGGTGGATCGGCTTCTCCGAAGACGATGAGAGAAACAATCGCCGAAGGCGCAAGATGACCGCGCCAGGCGTCGTGCGCACCAAAGCGAGACAGCAAAGCCGCACCTTTTGCCAACGCATTGAGCCGCCTTCGCATCGCTACGGCGAGCCAAGGGACAACGCGCGTTCCACCTGCGCGTTGCTATGGCTCGGCGACTATCGAATGCCCGAGTCGCAGTCCCACTGGACCCTTGTCATTTTGCCCGGCGCAACATCTACCTCGAAGGGGCCATAGCGGCCGATCCCGGGTCTTTTTCCCTTGATTGAGACTTTGTAGTGTCCGGGCGGCACGGAAATCCGAAAACGACCCTGGTCATCAGTGGTAAATGAGGCCACCTCGCCGTTTTGGTCTTCTACCACGAAAGCCACGTTCCCGAGCGGCAGTGAACGAGGAGCATCCGCTCTGGTCGGCCCGGGCTGAGCGGGACTAATCGTAACTACTCCTTCGATACCCGTTTCTGAACTGGACGGAGTTTGCCCGGCAGAAATAAAAACAGTCATGACAAGAAGCCCCAAAACTGTTGAGATGGTTGGAAGCCTCACCAACGAAATTTACTGGCATCAGTTCGACGGTCAAAACATTGGATCAGATCGACTGGCACAAACCGGAAATTCGAAATCCGAAAGAATCACCAGAAGCCCGCGAATGACGCGAATAGACGCGAAAATTCCAGGAAAAGAAAATCATTCGCGTTAATTCGCGTGATTCGCGGGCAGATCTGTCTTGGTCTCTGATTTCAAGGTGGAACGCGTCGTCCCCAACGCGTTGGCAAGACAAGTGCGGCGTTGCCGCGTAATTTACGGCTGGCGGGGATTCGAATTTCGAATTTTGCACCACTTGACGAGTGATTCGTTGCGCCGAAGTTTTCCGCTCTTGCGTTAGTCGATGAAACGCTATTTGCCTTTTGTAATTGTTGCTGCGGTCGCATTAGCCACGCTTGGGAGCGGAGCAATGCTCTATCGGGCAAAGCGATCACAGCTACTGTCTATTTCCGCAAACAAAGTTCTCTCGGGAAAGAACGACAAATCAATACATATTCGCGGCAACCCCGATGCCCCGGCGACGCTAGAAGAATTTGCCGATTTTCAGTGCCCGCCCTGCGGCAGCTTCGCCAGCTTTGGCGAGGAGCTCCTGAAACAATATGATTCGCGCCTGCGCATTGTGTTTCGGAATTTTCCGCTCCCGGGCCACGAGCACGCTCGCGAAGCCGCGCTAGCTGCGGAAGCCGCCGGGCTGCAAGGCCATTTTTGGGAAATGCACGACGTGCTGTATCGAGAACAAGCAGTGTGGAGCACAGCTCCCAACACTCGCGAATTATTCGAATCCTACGCCGGTACAATCGGGCTCAATCTTGATCAGTTTAGAAAGGACATGGACGGCGAAAAAGTCAGGGAACGAGTCGATTCAGATCATGCGCTGGGCGATTCCTTGGGAGTAAAGCTTACTCCAACCTTGTTCATCAACAATCATCCGGTCGACCCAAAAGATAAAAACCCCGAGGGCGTTCGCGCCGCGATCGATGCAGCGCTGGCGGGAAAATCGCAGACCTGACCGAAGTGCCCGCGAATCACACGAATCCACGCGAATTGATGACAGAAATTATTTACAAAGGGGAAAGTTACACGATCATTGGCGCTTGCTTCGAGGTGTACAATGAGAAGGGCTGCGGGTTTCTGGAACCGGTTTATCAAGAGTGCCTCGGCATCGAGTTTGAATACCAGCGGATTCCGGCAATCGCTAAGCCATCGCTCGGCCTCAGCTATCGTGGTCGGACATTAAAGCAAATTTACGAGCAGATTACGTCTGCTTCGGCAAAATTATCGTCGAACTAAAAGCTGTTTCCGCACTAACTGACGAGCATCACGCGCAACTTTTAAACTACCTGCACGCAACCGCCTTCGAGCTTGATCTCCTAGTGAATTTCGGCCACTACCCTAAACTCGAATACGAACGCATTGCTAGAACCCAGCACGTCAAAACCAAAACGGATCTCTCCGATGTTTCCCTTTGATTTATTCGCGTGATTCGCGGGCTGATCCTATGACTGCATCGCGATTTCGCACGATCCTTTATGCGGTCGCCGCGATCGTTGCAATGGCCGGCCTGGCGGACGCAACTTATCTGACTGTGCAGGCGTTAACCGGCGAGACGTTCAGCTGTGGAGGTTCGCCAGATTGTTTCCGGGTGTTGGGCAGTTCTTATGCAAGGGTGGGCGGAGTTCCAGTGGCCCTGCTTGGCGCGGCGGCGTACTTGAGCGTATTTACCTTCGCCACCTTCGCAGCGTTTGGCTACGCCCGCGCGCGAACACTTCTGATTCCAACCGTCGGCGCGATGTTTCTCGCTACGCTGTGGTTCCTGTATGTGCAGGCTTTTCTGCTGCATGCGTACTGTCGCTATTGCTTATTCTCAGCGGCAATCACTTTTCTGCTTACGGGTCTTGTGATTGCCGTGCCTTCTTCGCAGGAAGCTTCTGGCCCGTAGGGCGCATATGCAGCCGCCCGCCACAGGTTAATGCCTCTCTTCCTGTATCTGCTTAGCGCCAAAGGCGCTGTATCATTTTAGCCTGGCGCATCGCCCCAGGAATTCGATCGCAATGAACAAGCGCTGAAAGCGCGATTCAGTTGCACGATTAGTTTCAGTCCCAGACATAAGGCTCGTCGAAATTAACACCATACCTGCGCAACAGGTCGCGGAATTCCTCCTGAAACGTGCGGGTGCGATGGTGCTCTTGTTGCGTCTCTACATATTGCAGCACGGCATCAGCTGGCTCGGGCTTACCGAAAACGCGCCATATCCGCGCTGCCACAAGAACCTGCGATAACGAGTATCAATTGTTTTGATCCACTTCGACGATATTTTCTTGATCTGTTCGATCAACTCGGCTTGGGAAAGTGTTCGCGGCAGCGTCGTGACGATGTGAACGTGATCAGCAACACCGCCGACGCGCACAAATTCAGTACCAAGGTCACGGCAGATTGTCGCCAGATAAGCGTGCATGCGCGGCTGCATGTCGTAATCGAGCCAAGGCTCGCGATTCTTCGTGCTAAAGATGATGTGAAGGATGACTTTACTGAGCGACTGGGGCATGGAGCGAATGATGATCCAACTGCTCGGCGAAGTGAATCGCGCTTTCAGCGCTGGCGGTTTCGGATTCCACGAATCCTGGGGCGCCGCCCCGGGCTTGAAGTGAATGCCGCGCCCTTGGCGCTAATATGTGCCTTACTCTTGCTCTGCTCATGCTCATGAGATCAAGCAGCCCTCCCTCGTTAAAGAAATTCGAAATCCGAATCCCGAAATCCGAAATAAAACTCAAAAGACATATTTGAATCATCGAAATCAGAAACGCCCGTTGGCAAACTCACGTTGTTCCGCGTTTCGCATTTCCCATTTCGAATTTCTCTTGGTCATTTAGATTTGCTTCGAAATTCTTTTTTTAATTATGCGGATTCTCGTAGTCGAGGACGAAAAGAAAACGGCTGCTTTCCTGGCCAAGGGACTGCGCGAAGCCGGTTTTGCGGTCGACGTTGCGCCCGATGGCGAAACCGGGTCGGAGCAAGCGCGCGCAAAAAAGTTCGATCTTCTGATCGTCGATATCATGCTGCCACACAAGGACGGCTGGCAAATGGTCGCAGAGCTTCGGCGCGATCGGGTTCGCACGCCGATTCTCTTTCTGACCGCCCGCGACAGTGTGCGCGACCGTGTTAAAGGACTCGAACTGGGCGCAGATGATTATCTGGTCAAACCGTTCGCGTTTGCGGAATTGCTCGCCCGGGTACGCTCGGTATTGCGCCGTGCTCCGCAGCGACAACCGGAACAATTGCGCATCGATGATTTAGAAATCGACATGCGACGGCACAAAGCAACGCGCTCAGGAGTTCCGCTCAATCTCACGCCGAAGGAATTTCTGCTGCTTGCTCATCTGGTTCGCTCAGCCGGTGAAGTGGTATCGCGCGGGGAGATTGCAGAACATGTGTGGGACATAGGATTTAAGACTGGCACGAACGTGGTCGATGTGGTTGTCCGTCGCTTGCGTGCGAAGGTGGACGATCCGTTTAAGACCAAGCTTATTCAGACCATTCGCGGGGTCGGCTATGTTCTCAAAGCCCACTGAACGCCGCTCCATCGCCTGGCAGCTTATTTTGCTTTTCACCGTGGCGACATCGTTCTTGCTCGCCTGTGGTCTCGGCCTGTTTTACGCGATCGTTGTCCGGCACGCGTTTGCCGAAGACAACGCTGTTCTGGCCGACAAAATCGCAGCTTTGCGCACGGATCTCTACGAGAGTGGCCCAAATGTCTTCGCGAAAGAGCTAAAAGGCCGCCACGCAGGCGAGCACACCGCTTATTGGATCAGGATGCTCGATTCGCAAGGCCGCACTTACGCGGAAACGCCGGGAATGGACCGATCGCTTCCACCAGAGATTTTTCCGCCGCCGCAAGACTCAGCGTCGATGGTTGGCGGGCTAAAGGATTACCGCAGAGGGTCGAAGCTGTTTTCGCTCGTCGCTGTGAACGAAGAGTCTGGCAGCCAGCGTTACACGCTTCAGCTAGCACAGGACCGGTCAAGCGACGAGCGACTCGAAAGAAACTTCGCTGCCTTATTCATCATAGTCCTGGCGGGTAGCGTTCTGGGCTCAGCTTTCATTGCCATCGTCGTCACCAAACGAGGCCTGCGACCTCTGCAAGAAATGACGCAATCATTCGGACGCATCGGACCGACTCATCTAAAGGAGCGAGTGACCCCGGCTGACTGGCCACGCGAGCTCCAGCCGCTCGCAATCGCATTCGATGAAATGCTCAAACGTCTCGACGATTCGTTTACGCGGCTCTCTCAATTTTCTGCCGACCTCGCCCACGAGCTAAGAACGCCCATTGCCAATATGATCGGCGAAGCGCAGGTTGCTCTCACGCGGGATCGCACGGCTGCCGAGTACCGCGACACCATCGAGTCCACCGTTGGCGAATGCGAACGGCTCTCCAGAATCGTGGATAATTTGCTTTTTGTCGCGCGGGTGGATGCAGCGCGCGAACCAATTGCGCGGAAGCGATTCGATGCGCGCGCGGCAGTCCAGAAAATTGCGGCGTTTTATCAAACGCTTGCGGACGATCGTCACGTCACAATCAGTTGCAGCGGCGACGGGCAGATTTATGCCGACCCCGACCTGTTCGAGCGCGCGCTCGGAAATCTGCTCGACAATGCATTGCGCTTCACGCCGGAGAATGGTTCAATTCAAATTTTGCTTTCGAAACGCGATGCTGATTTCGAAATCACGGTCAGGGATAACGGCTGTGGAATAGCTCCCGAACACTTGCCACGGGTGTTTGATCGGTTTTACCGTGCCGATTCATCGCGCGGCTCCGATGGAGCAGGCCTGGGTCTGGCTCTGGTAAAATCAATTGTCGACCTTCACGGCGGGTCGGCAAAAATTGAGAGCGAGATTGGTCAGGGCACAATCGTCACGCTGACATTTCCGCTTCGCTAGAAACAGATAGTGCTGCGCTCCGAATTTCTCGGAATCTCTCCTCCGGCTGCCTGTTGATTAATTGTCTGTTGGACCGAAGTGGGAAGCGACTTTACGTCAACCTTTTCTCCGGGCTGTTCCCTGACTTGCGCGGCCGCGCTCAAAGCGAGCCCGGCGCCGATCGCTGCTGCTAGCACTGCTCTTGTTGTCTTCACCTTTATTTTTTCGTCGCTTCGTTGCCAAACGGTTGTCGAAAAAAATTATCTTGCCAATCATTACAATTTTGTAATGATAGCACGTAATCTGCAGGGGCTGACAGTCGCGCTAGTTTCTGCGGCTGCCCTTCCGTTCGACTTGTGGGACTCTGTGCTGAGCGCGAGCCTCGAGCGAAATCCACAAGAGGCGCGTTTGCGCGCTGCATGGCAATCAGAACACGCATCTTCAGAAAAATTAAGCAAGATTTGTCTTGCCAATCATTACAATTTTGTAATGATGCGCGACACTATGAGTAGAACACCACGTTTTGTGCGGGTTGGGGGGCTCCTCCCGCTGATCGCATGTGCATGTTTTATGTTTCCCGCGGCGAATCATTCGGCGCTCGCGCAGGCAGTGACAGAGCAGCCAATTGTGGTCACAGGCGAAGAAGTGCCCAGCGCGTACGGCGCGCCTCCCGGACTTTCCCGCAGCCGCTTTTCCAACACAACGCAGGCCTATGTATTGCCGCCTTGGGCATTCTTCTTCGGCGAGATTTACGAGGGGCAAGGGTTCCGTCATGGACCGCCCGATCACCTTTTCACTCAGGAAATCGAAATGGGTTTGCCGTATCGTTTTGGCGTTGCGGCAGAAGCAAAGTTCGAACGATTCAATGGTGGCGGCGGCGCGGAGACAGTGAGTTTGGAAGCACGATGGGCGCTTGCTGATTGGAATAAGATTCCACTTAATCCGACACTCTTTGCAGAATATAAATTCGGGGTCGGCACTATTCGACACGAAGAAGTTCCACCTCCTCCAGGAGGAGGAGAAGAAGAGGAAGAGGGTGGGCCGCCCAAAGTTCCCGATGCCTACGAATTTCGTTTGCTGCTCGCCCAGGAATTCGGAGGGCGCTTTGAGTGGGCGATGAACTGGTTCTTCGAAAAAGAGAATACCGGCGACCGAGGCCGCGAATGGGGCTTCTCTCAGAGTGTGATGACTCCAATTTTCCTGCCCAACGAGCGACTGAAAGTCGGCTTGGAAATGGAGTATAAAAATGTCACCACGAAAGACACACGCGGCGATCCGCTGAACAGCTTCGTTATTGGCCCGACCGTCGCGTGGAAACCGACAGCGCAAACTCGCCTTGATATCTCACCCTTGTTCGGCTGCACGGACGACTCGCCAATTGCTGATGTCTTTGTTGTATTCTCTTGGCTTTTCGGTGGCGAACGCGCCGAAGCCGAAGCCCCCGTATCTACACGATTCCGCTATTACTCTGACGTTGCCTACGCCCGTTCGGGAAAAGATTCGGGAAAAGAAATGAAGCAGGTCGCGTACGTGCCGCCCTGCCCGCAATGGTACGGCGATCGCGAATGGAATGTGAATCTCTGGGGCACTTATGCATTCACCAACACCGAGTTCGCTCCTAATCCTTCGCTAGTGGACATCGTACAAAGCACCAGTGAAGGCAATCCTGTGCTCGGCACGTATGATCGCTACATTGGCGGCGACCACGCGTGGGGCGGCGGAGGCGACATTAAATATTTCTTCTGTCGCTATGCTGGTCTCGGTGTTGAGGGATTTGCACTGGACGCTCACAAGCCTGGTTTTGATATCTTCGAGGACCAGGCGGTCCCGATATTTGTTCACCGAAGAATCAATCACAATCATACTGTCGGCGCTGTCCTTGGCACGCTTACGTTGCGTTATCCAATTCCGTGCACTCGTTTTGCACCTTATGCGTGGGCGGGCGTGGGTGCGATTTTCGGCGGCGGCGAAAGGGACACCCTTCACACACAGGGGCCGCCGGACGCCTTCGCTGTCAATGCACAGACCGAACATTTCGGTAGCGAAACCAAAGTGCTCGGCCAATTCGGGGCTGGTCTCGAATTTCGAATCGCGCGACACTTCGGTTGGACTAACGATCTGAGTTTCGGCGTAATCGACGGACCAAAAAATAATTTCGGAATGTTCCGAAGCGGACTCAATTTCGCCTTCTAAGAATCTCTGGAGGTCACGCCTTCAGGGCTGAAAGCTGCGGCTCGGGCTGCGGTTTGCTCAAGTGGAGATGCCGCAGCCCGAGTGGAGCCGGCTGCGGCTATACTTCTGGTCATTGAGGTTTAGCAATGAGGGGCAATATTCTCGCACATTTCTTGACCGCCATTAATCGCATCGATAACTTCGTTTTTGGAAAGGAGTTTGTCGGTGAAAACCGAGGTCTCGATCGAATACTGCGTCGTTTGAAACTACACGCCGAAGGCCGTCAGTTTGGCGGCCAAAATTCTTGAGCTCGGCGAGCGCATCAAGTCGCTCACGCTGATTCCCTCGAGCGGCGGCGCTTTCGAGATTCGCGCCAATGGCAAACTGCTCCATTCCAAGCTCGACACCGGCGACTGGCCGGACTTCGACGACATCGTCAAGGCGGTCAAAAAGCTCAAGTAATCGCCAATTTTTCTGTAGGGGAAGCTGTCAGCTTCCCGTGATGGGAAGGCGACGCCCTTCCCTACAGTTGGGTTCGACATTTTTTCTTAATTCCGCAATCCGCAAGGAGTTTACCCGCCGCGGCGGGCAATCCGCAATCGGGAGAGTGAAGGGTGCCTGGTGGCCCTCGCGGTCTTCAAAACCGTCGTCGCCGCGCAAGTGGCGAGGTAGGTTCGATTCCTATCCTCTCCGCCTCTTCATTTTCGATTTTGGATTTTCGATTTTCGATTGCTATGTAGCCAGCGCCGTCCTGCGGGCGGCAAAGAACTCCATGGAAAGGAGGTGATCTCGATGTCGCGTGAGCAAATCCGAAAACTGACCTCGCTCTCCTCGTGTGCAGGGTGAGCTTCCAAATTGAGCCAACAGGCCCTGCGACAAGTTTTGCCGCAGCTTCCCATTTCATTAGACCGCAATGTGCTCGTGAGCTCGAAAACTTTCGACGATGCGGGCGTGTACCGTCTGGATCGGCATCGCGCGCTTGTGCAGACAGTTGATTTCTTTACGCCAATTGTGGACGACCCATTTTCTTACGGGCAGATCGCCGCCGCCAACTCGCTATCCGATATTTTCGCCATGGGCGGACGGCCTTTGACCGCTCTCAACATCGTTGGTTTCCCTGCTGATTTGGTTCCACCGAGAGTCGTTTCTTCCATTTTGCGCGGTGGTCTTGCCAAGGCAGCCGAAGTGGGATGCGTCATTATTGGCGGCCATTCCATTCGAAATCCCGAACCGATTTATGGGCTCGCCGTCACAGGAATCGTCGATGTTCGGCGGCTCACCACGAATGCTAAGGCACATCCGGGCGACCTGCTTGTGTTGACTAAACCCCTTGGCACCGGCATCGCCACCACTGCGATTAAACGTGGAATTGCGTCGCGCGCGCTTCGGAAAAAAGTGGTCGCGCTGATGTCGAAGATCAACACCGCTGGCGCTGAGCTCGCCGAGCTTCGGCTTGTCCGCGCGGCCACCGATATCACAGGCTATGGATTGATCGGGCATCTGGTTTCGTTGTGCCGGGCCAGTCGCGTCTCCGCCGACATCGATCCCGCCGCCGTGCCGATGATCAGCCAGGAAATCGGAGACCTTATCGAGCTGCGCTGTGTTCCGGAAGGAAGTCGTCAAAATCTCAATGCGACCACTATCCTTGTCGATTGGGCGAACACGGATGAGGCGCGCAGAATTCTTTTAACCGATGCGCAGACCAGCGGTGGATTACTCCTTTGCGTGGCCGAAGCGGATCTTGAAAACGTGCTGAGAGTCCTGCGAAAAGGGGGCACAGCCTCCGCTGCGGTGATCGGAAAAATCGTACCACGGCGGCGCCGTGGTCCACTGATATGCATGACAGAGTAAAGCCAATTACGCGGCGCCAAATTCCTGCCGTCGGCAGGATCCTTGAGGCTGTGGGCCGTTGTGATCTGCCGAGGCCCGTTGTTGTCGATGCTATTCGTCGAAAACTTTCACGGATTCGCGCAGCCAGGGAGGTGCCTGATTTTGAATCAATTGTAACTCTTGTTCGCCACTCGATTGATGAACTTCGCACCAGCAAGCTTCAGCCGATCATTAACGGTACCGGGATCGTTATTCACACAAATTTTGGGCGTGTGCCGTTAGCGAGTGAAGCTGTCTACGCAGCGAATGGAATCGGATCAGGTTATTCAAATCTTGAATACGATCTCGCAGCAGGCGAACGCGGCCGACGCGGCGGTTACATCGAGAATGCGCTCGCGTTACTTTGCGGAGCAGAAGCGGCGACTGTAGTGAACAATTGCGCAGCAGCGCTCGTGCTGATTGTTCGACATTTCACCGGAACCAAAACTGATGTCGTTATTTCTCGTGGCGAATTGGTGCAGATCGGCGGCGGCTTTCGAATTGGCGAAATCATCGAAACAACCGGTGCGAAACTGCGCGAAGTCGGCGCCACCAACAAAACAACACTCGGCGATTACGCGGGAGCCATCGGTCCGAACACGGCAATGATCCTTAAAGTTCATCGCAGTAATTTCTTTATGAGCGGTTTTGTCGAATCGCCTTCATCGAAGGAAATCAGCGCGCTGGCGCGAAAGAAGCGGGTTCCGTTTGTCGAGGACTTGGGAAGCGGCGCCGTTGTCGCAACCGAACAGTTGGGAATCGCAGATCACGAACCGACGGCTGCCGAGGTTTTGAAAAGTGGCGTCGATGTAACTTGCTTCAGCGGCGACAAATTATTCGGCGGCCCACAGGCGGGAATCATTGCCGGCAAAAAGCGATTGATCGCTGCCCTGAAACGGGAACCGCTGTTTCGGGCGCTGCGCTGCGACAAGCTTTGTCTCGCCGCACTACAGGCGACAGTCGATCTTCACTTTGATCAAGCGACGGCCGGAATCCCGACGCTGGCGCTACTGCGAGTTTCAGAAAGTGAATTGCGCAGACGCGCCACAGCTATTTGTTCGCGATTGCAGGAATTGCCGCTAAAAATTGCCATCGGCTGCGGCAAGGCGAAAGTCGGAGGCGGCACTTTGCCGAAGTCGAATCTGTCGTCTGTCACGATTGACATCACCCCGAAAAATCCGTCGCTTGCCGATTTCGCCGCAACCCTTCGCGCATCAAGTCCGCCAGTGATTGGTTACATCGCTAACGGCCGCTTCAAACTCGATCTGCGCACGATTTTGCCGCGGCAGGACGCTCTCGTAGTCGAAGCGATTCGCGCCGCATACGCAAAGTGACGGCTCGGCATTTTACCATCGCCACCGCGGGCCATGTCGATCACGGCAAGAGCGCATTGGTGAAAGCGCTGACGGGAACGGATCCTGATCGGCTGCCTGAAGAAAAGAAGAGACACATCACAATCGATCTTGGTTTCGCCGAACTAAATTTGACCGCGCCGACTGGCGAAAAGATTCACGCAGGCGTCGTCGATGTTCCAGGCCATGAGGACTTCGTTCGCAACATGATCGCAGGCGTCGGCTCGATCGACCTCGCACTCTTTGTCGTCGCCGCCGATGATGGCTGGATGCAGCAGACCGAAGAGCACCTGCAAATTCTGACATATCTCTGCGTGCAACGCGCCGTGATCGCGCTTGCGAAAAGCGATTTGGGAAGGACTGACATCGTCACGGAGCAAATTCGGAATCAACTGCGCGACACGGTTTTTGCACGCTCACCGATTGTTCCAACGTCGGTCCGCACCAGCGAAGGAATTGAAAATTTGAAGGGCGCGCTCGCTTCAGAGTTCGCAACGATGCAGACGCAACGCGATTTCGGAAAGCCACGCTTATTTGTGGACCGCGTATTCATGCTGCGCGGTATCGGCACAGTCGTCACCGGCACGCTGAGCGGCGGTTCAATTCGGCGCGGCCAGGATGTTGTCGTTCAGCCTCGAAATACTTCAGCTCGAGTTCGGTCCATTCAAAACCACGGTCGCGATATCGAAATGGCTCACCCGGGAATGCGCACCGCCATGAACCTGCCTGATGTCTCAATTGGCGAGAATGGAATACAACGCGGCGATCTTATCACCACTGAAGACCTCGGTAGCCCGACCGCAATATTTGACGTGCTGGTCGAAAGATCGCCGCGACTGAAGCGAAACTCTCCTGCAGCGCGGCCAATCAAGAACGGCAGCACTGTTCAAGTTCATTTTGGAACCAGTCGCACGGCTGCGAATCTTACATTGTTTGACGGACCAGCCGTTGGAGCCGGGCAAAGCGCAATTGCTCAATTGCGGCTCGATTCCCCGATTCTTGCATTTGTTGGTGATCGTTTCGTCCTGCGCGACTCTTCCGAACAAAACACCATTGCCGGCGGCACCGTGCTCGACCCCGACGCCAATCGCGCCAATTTCCGCTCTGCCGCACAGATTCAATTGTTAAAAGAGCGCGCCACCGCACCGGATGACGCAAATCTTTGCGTGCGGTCCCAGCTTCGACGTGATGGATTCGCGGAATCCAAAACGCTTCTGGTGAGATCGAACTTCGCCGCCGATGAAATCGGCGGGGCTTTGTCTCGACTGAGAAACCACGGCGAGATCGTCCTGGCCGGCGATATTGCGGCTCACGCATCTTATTGGCACGATCTGATCAAACGAGCAGCCGGGTTCATCGACCGGGTGCACGAAAACAATCCGGAGCGCCGTGGAGTCGATGTTTCGGAGCTTCGGACAGAGTTAAAAATCCAGTCCCAAAAATTGTTTACCGCGGTGATTTCAGAACTGACCCGAAACGGGTTTGCTCGCTCCGACAATCAAATTGCTCGCGTCAGCCACCGTCCATCGCTGCCGCCGGAATTGCTCGCGGCCGCGGAAAACATTCGCGCTGCGCTCTCAGCCATACGTTTTGATCCTCCCGACCGCAAGACGTTCTCACAAGATCGACACTTTCAGCAGGCGTTGCGATTTTTGATCGATCAAAGGGAAATCGTTGAGATCAGCAGCGAGATCGTTTTTCTTCGCGACGCTGCTGAAGAGATGCAGAATACAATCGCCGAGTTGCTCTCCAAGCAGGGTTCCGCCACCGCCAGCCAGATTCGACAGAAGATTGGCACCACCCGGCACGTAATCATTCCGTTTCTCGAATATTTGGATCGCATGGGTGTGACTCGACGCATCGGAGATCAACGCGTGCTCGCGAAGAAATCGGTAGCCGCTAAATTGGCCGATGCCGCCAGCGCGCACCAAACCTGAAGTACATTCGCCGCGCGCATCGCTACACATCGGAGCGTCGCCAGAGGCGGCATGGGAGAACGTAGTCAGGCAGTGGTTTGAAAAGATCGCCCCCCGCGGCTTGCACGATCGACAACCCGCAGCTGTCGTCACAGCGTCTCGCAACCAAGCGTATTTTTTTCGGAGCCGTCTGCTCGCCGAAGGCAAATCCCTGATGGCGGTGAAATTTCTCTCGCCGCCCCAGCTGCGCGAGTTATTGCTTCGCCGCTGTGACTTGCCGGTGCCGCTGCGCGAGCATCTCCGTCTTCTCCTCGGCGTCACCGCCGAACAATTCGCCAGCAGCAGCAGCGATGACGAAACGGTGCTCGTTGCAAAATCTATCGCTCGAGAGCCCGATCGTTTTCTCCGTGCGATTGACCAACTGCGCGCCGCCGGCTGGACCCTTGATGAGATCGACTCGCCCGCGCTGCGCGAACTGGCAGCGCGATTCGAAGAACAAGTGCGCGAATGCGGCTTCACGTTCGTTCATGACGCTGATCGCGTCGTCCTTGCAGCCGCCCAAAAGTTTCAGCCGTTGTTTAGGGATTTACTCGTATTTGGATTCGACGCAGCACATTGGCCGCTCTGGCCGTTACTTCATGCTGCGACGCTGTCCTCAGCCGAAACCTGCGTAGTGTTGAGGGATCCGCGCGATGATGCGCGCAACCTCGACGAAACCTGGATCGGAACGTGGGAGGAAACTTTTGGGCCAGCAGAAGTTATTCCGCCGATGAATGGAAGAGCGACGACCTCGCTAACCGGAGCCTTACCGGTCCCCGCCTCGGACGTTCATTTTGTTATCGGTCGCGACACGACGCAGCAAGCACGCGCAATCGTAGCTGTCGTCGCGAAATTCCTGGCCGATGCAAGTTGCGAACGGCTCGGCATTTTATTTTCAGGCCCGGGCGCGCTTCCGCGTTTGGTCGCGACGTTTCTTCAAGCAGCCGGAATTGCGCACAACGACGGGATTGCATACTTCGCGCCGAGCGCGTTCGACGATCACGCGTGGCGCGCATGGCTCGAATTGCAACAAGCTCCACGGCTCAAACCCTTGTTTCGATTTCTTCGTGCTACTGATTGGCAGATCTTCGATGGAGTGTCCGTCTTACAGATAGAAGAAACTCTGCGGCGCTGTTACAATAACGTGCTTGTCGACAACATTGAGCTGCTGCGGGATTACTGCGCGAGCAGTCCCGATTTGCGGCATGGCAGCGTTGTCGCGCGTGAGCTGGAGAAAATCCAGTTTCTGCCCGCGAGCGCGGCACTCACGGAATTTCTAACACACACGCGAGCAATCTTTGCTGTGCTCGACTGGACAGAACGTTGGAATGAAGTCGAGCGATTGAGTCGCAATTGGAGAGATCGGCTGTCGACGAGGTTTTCAAAGAACTCCTATTTGAGATGGCTGCGGGAGCTTCTCGGCGCGCCGTCGCTGGAGCGCGACAATCTCGGCGCGCATTCATATGCGCGCGTGCACCTGGTCGCTTGCGCCGACGCACAGGACCAGCCGTGGTCCCATCTGATTTTTGCCGGACTAAACGATGAAACATGGCCGGCGTTCGAGGATGAGCTTGCCTTCGTCCGGGACGAGCAGATTGAGGAGCTTAATCGACAGAATACGACACTGAATCGGCGCGCGTCGAAACGCGGCCGGCAAGGCGAAGGTCACTGGAGCGTGCGCCAAGGGAAGACGCTGCTTCTTGGTCCAAATGAACAACGACAGATTCGTCGGCGACAATTTCTCAACCTCGTGGAATCTGTTAGCGCAGGCATGGGCGTGAGCGCGAGCCTGTATTCGGAAGCAACGCCGAGTCGAATCGCGAACCCGAGCGAATTTTTTTCCTGGCTTTACTTCAACGCACACGCTCGGGGCGTTTCGCAGCAGACACTCCATTCGCTGGAAGAGCAAACCCGCGATTGGCTGAAGGATTGGTCCCCAGTGGACGCACAGAAAATCGACTCGATTAGCGTTGGCCGGACGCGGTACGCATTCGATGCGCGCCGACAGTTGCGCCCTGCGGGCGAATATGAATTCGCGCTTCGGAGTCCACCCGATGAGGAAAAATCGCTGCGCGTCACCCAGTGGGAGCAAGCGTTGCGCTGGCCGGCCATCGTTTGGATGGAAATTTTTCTCGGTGTCACGCCAGACGATGGCGACAGCGATGCCTGGGCAGTTGCGACCGGACAATGGGTCCATCGCTGGCTCGCCGACAGCGTCGGAAACGGCGGAGACCGAAAATTTGTCGATGTGAATCGGGCCGAACAAATCCGTGAGCGCATCTCGAAGCACGCCCGCGAGCTTCGGGAACGCGTCGCGGCGCTTTGTGCCAATCGCAGCAAACGTCTTCCAGATTGGTGGCGCTCCGGCTGGAGCAACGCGCTTTACATCGCCGATTGCCTCGCCGCAAAAGTTTGTGATCTCCATGACTGGTCAGCAATGGGAGTCGAATGGCCGCTTAAGGAACCAACTTTAATTCCATTGAGCGAGAACCAGACGCTGCGAGTTCGGGGCCGGATCGATTTGATCCTCGCGCGGCGGAAATCTAAGGAGTCAAGAATCGGCTACGAAGATCTTTGGGTTATTGACTACAAAACAGGACGCCAGCGCGGCTTTAAGTTGAAAGAGCTGCGCCGTAACGACACGCCCAAGCGGAAATTTCACAAGCAATTGATCGATGGCCGCGGCGTCCAGCTGGCGCTCTACGCGCTCGCGGTGCACGCGCTCGGGGCTGATGATGTTCAACTGACGCTTCTTTCTCCAGCGGAACAGCTCGAACCCCAGTTTCGTCTAGCCGATGTGCTCGCACAAAAGAATTTCTGGAGCGACGTGCACCGGATGCAGGAAACGGGCGTCTTCGGAATGCTCGGGCCGATTCATGCTGATTTTGGATTCGTTGGGAAATATCCGCTCGCCACGCTTCCGATTGACACAGATTTGCTTGAAGAGAAATGGGCGCTGACACATCCAGCATTCGTGCTTGAAGAGGAGGGGCAAGCGAAATGACGACGATTGCCGATGACGACGCACGCCAGCGATTTGTTCGGGAATTGGATCGAAACTTCTCGGTCATCGCTTCCGCTGGCTCTGGCAAGACTCAGGCGATCACTGATCGGATCGTTGAAGTCGCGAAAGACCGGCAACGCGCGCTTGAATGGCTGCCACAACTCGTTGTTGTGACCTACACGAATCGCGCTGCCGATGAAATGCAACAGAGAACGCGCCAGCGAATCCTCGAAGCCGGGTTGCCGCTGGAGATCGTGGAAGCGTTTGGCCGCGCCTTTTTCGGAACGATCCACGCGTTTTGCATGAAACTACTCGCGACGCACGGACATCGTCTCGGTCTGCCGGCGAGACTCGAAACGATAACGGACGATGATGATCTGTGGAATGAATTCGTCGAGCAACAAACGGAGATCGGTCATTCGTTAGGCGATGAAAATCGCCGTCTGCTGTTTCGCTTGATGCAGGCGCGGCAATTGATGGAGCTCGCGCGAAAGCAGGAGCACGATTTCATGCCGCCGCAATCGCTTGGCCAATGTGCCGAATGTGATTTCACTAAAGTCGAAGCCGCAGCTGAGATCGCGCAGGCGAAGAACATTCCGAAAGCAAAGGCGCAACTGCGTGAATGGCTGCGGCGCTGGAGCGAAACGGACGAGTTCGCGCCTTGGCCGGCGTGCGCTACGACAGCCAAAGACTTCACCGCGCTCTGGCGCGAAGCGTTTCGGCCACTTCGCGAATGGGCAAGCGCGTGTGCGGCTTGTGTGGCGGCGGAAGTGAAGCGCGATTATCGCGAGTTCCGTTTAGGTCGTGGCGCAATAACTTATCCGGACCAAGTCGCGTTCGCGGCCGAACTGTTGCGGCTGCCGGAGGTGGCGAAGCGAATTCGTGGCAAACATTATCGCGTCATTCTCGACGAAGCTCAGGACACAGATCCGCAGCAATTTTTTGTTTTGCTTGAAATGACGCGGCCGGTGGGTGCGCGTGGCGAGTGGTTTCTCGCCGCAGCGAGTCCAGCCTCCCGGGGACAAGATCGACATCAAGGACCTCGGCCCGGTCATTTCTCGATGGTCGGTGATTTTCAGCAATCGATTTATCGCGATCCGCGCGACCTGAATCACTATCGCGAGCTTCATCACGCGCTCATCGAAAGCGGCGTGGCGGAAGAGTTGAAATTTTCGGTGACATTCCGGCTCGATCAGGCGCAGCTCGAGTTCGTGAACGACACATTCGCTAGAATTCTCGACAACACCGAAGGCCAGGTCGAGTTTGTTGAGCTCAGTCCGCGCCCGGAAATTTTGCCGGGTCAGGTGATTCGCTTCGAATTGGGCGACGACATTGACATGTCGCTCTCCGAACCGCAACGCGCTCAGATCGAAGCTAAGCGTCTAGCGAAGTGGGTGCGCGGCGCTGGGCTGGAAAAGCTGCGGGCGAGATGTTGGCGCGAAGTCGCGATTCTCTGCCCGCGCAAAGCGTGGTTGCGCGCGATTCGCGATGCGTTGCTCGGACAACAAATTCCGGTGGAGGTCCAGTCGGAGAGTGATCATCAGGCCGAACATCCAGCGTATGCGTGGCTCACGGCGCTACTCGCGATCATGGTCGATCCAAATTCGAGCTACGAAATCGTGGGAGTGCTCAGAGAAGTGTTCGGAATCTCGGACGACGAGCTGGCGCGATTTGCTCAAGGCGAGGGCCGCAAATTTCAAATCGACCGGAAAATTACCGGCCGCGGAGTTGTTGCTGGCACATTGAATCTGTTGACGCGAGTTCGCGAAAGCCTGCCCCACCAGCCGCTTTTCAGCGCGGTACGCGAGATAGTGCGAATGACGCAGCTGCGCGAGCGATTACGGACTCTGCCGCGCGAAGAATTCGGCGATTCGGTGAACGAGCTGGAGAAACTACTCGGCGCCGCGGCAGCCGCGGAAGCGCGGCAGGAGTCGCTGGCCGACTTTGCGCTCACGCTTCGGCGCAACTTCGACAAGATCCGTGAAACTGAACCGGCGCAAGCTGATGCGATCCAGCTGATCACTGCGCATAAGGCGAAAGGATCGGAATGGGACGCGGTCATTGTCCCGTTTCTGGCACGCGAGGCGCGGCTTGGTGGGAACATTCGTTATCCACTCGTCATTTCGGGCGAACAACAGTTCATCGCGTTCGATCGAAGCGATCGCGCGGATCTGGAAGAGGAAATGAAAAAGGTCCAGCGCCAGGAAATGGAACGGCTGCTATACGTGGCGGTTACACGCGCGCGCCACACCCTCATCCTTGCACTCGACGCCGGCTTCTTTCGAGGCAAGCGCGGCGTTCACACCGACACGCAACTGAAATGGCTGCAAGCCGACGTCAACGAGCCGAACGCAGACATCATATTAGATCTTTCTGATGAAGCGACAGCTTGCGAGCAAACCGCTGCACGTCACAAGGACCGCGCACCCGAATTGATCGGTGATAGTTTACGGGCACTGCGACTCGAGACTGGTTGGGTGGATATTGCACGGCAGAGAGCGGCTTCGATCCTAGAAACAGTCACGCCGAGCCAGTTCGCGCCGGAAGAAGAACTAAGCAGAAGTCCCAGCGTCGAGGAATGGATTGAGCTCGAACCGGAATTGCGGCCGCCGCGGATGGATAATCCAGCCAAGCGTTACGGAGTTTGGTGGCACGATTTCGCCGAACAAATCGATTGGCGGTCCGAGCCGAAGAAGTGGAGCGAAACTTTCGCGCGCAACCTTGCTGCGTCGCCGGATGTCGCGCGCTCAAAGCGCGAGTGGCAGCTGTTGCAAAGCCATATCGAATCGGCCGGTGGACTCGGGCGCGTCTTGCGCGATGCGGATCTCCTTTGCCAAGAGATGCCGTTCTTCTGGAGGGTCAACAGCAAATGCCTCGAAGGGATTGTCGATCTCGCGTCGTTAAGTCAGAACGCGAATCGGGTTTTCATTCTTGATTGGAAAACGAACCGGATCGCTGCCGATAAGATCGACATCCTGCGGGAGCTTTATCGGCCGCAAATGGCGGCCTACTGGCAGGCGATCTCGAATCTGACAGACGCGCGTGTCAGCGCCGCAATTTATTCCACCGCTACCGGCCGGGTCGCCATGTACGATAACGACGAGCTCGGCGAAGAATGGCGCCGACTATCCGGCAATTTCTAGCGCAACCGTACCGGCCGCTGGCAAGCGCTGGCTAATCGTTTCCGCTGGAGATGTGATATGACGACAATCGGGCGAAGATTTTCATCCGAGAAACGGGAGGGAACATCGACAGAATCGTTTCGTGTCAGCTCTGGCGTTCGCCACGGATGAATTGTTCGACGCAACGGTACGCCTCGTCATCGGTCATTTGCACGGGCGGATGCTTCGAAAAATAGGCGGAGGCGGAATGCAACACACCGCCGATGCCGCGATCGAGCGCCAGCTTACAGCAACGGATTGCATCGATGGCTACCCCGGCTGAGTTCGGTGAGTCTTCGACGGAAAGTTTCAGATCGATTTCCATCGGGACGTCGCCAAAGAGTC
>Ga0209058_1000901_pt1 | contig 25615 bp, 18 predicted proteins | sample GraSoiAngelo_147_FD_185904 | JGI IMG/M metagenome (GOLD analysis project Ga0209058, IMG submission 185904) | Grasslands soil microbial communities from the Angelo Coastal Reserve, California, USA - 14_1009_05_40cm (SPAdes) (version 2) | ecosystem: Environmental > Terrestrial > Soil > Grasslands ... | reverse complement strand
GGAAGCCGCGATTACGTTCTGAATCTGGACGCCTGGTATGCCCAGGCGCACCCCGCCGAGGATTTTGCCGAAACGTTCGCCGTCTGGCTCAGGCCCGGGACACAATGGAGGCGGCAATACGCAGGATGGGGCGCGGAGCGAAAGCTCGACTATGTCCAGCAGATTATGAGGGATCTGGCGGGAAAATCTCCGAAGCGCCTGGCCCGGCGTGAGGTTGATCCTCTCGAAACTCTGAAAAAGACACTGAGAGAACATTACCGGCGGAAGCGGGCTTACTACACTATCCACTGGCCGGCATCCTACGAGCGAAATCTCTACCGGGTCTTTTCGGAGGAGCCGCGACACCGATCATACCCCAGCGCGGCTCAGTTTTTGCGGCGCATCCGAGGCGAGATCTGCGAGATCGTCGCTCGAGTGACCGGAGTGCACCACTACACGATCAACCATATTTTGAAACATATGATCGTGCGCTGCCGCGCGCTGAATCTGAGGCTGACGATCCCTGAAGAGGCGGCTCGAGAGCTCAGTGTTGTCGCATTGACCATGCAGGTGATGCAGGTCTTGCGCACGGGCTACCACCGGATTCCGTTGTGAGCTTCAAGCCGAAGATCAAACTCCGAATCCTCGTCCTCCTGTCTCAGGAGCTGATGCCGCCGGACGTCATTCCCGAAGGCATCGAAAAAGAAGAGCAGCCGTGGAGGACGGAATATGACGTCATCTCCACATTGAAGCAAATGGGTCACGACGTCGCGCCCGTTGGACTGCGCAGCGATCTGGAAGTCATTGCCAAAGCGCGGGAGGAGCACAAACCGCAGATCGCCTTCAACCTTCTGGAAGACTTCGAGGGGCGCGCGCTGTACGACCAGCACGTCGTCAGCTATCTCGAGCTGATCAAGCAGCCGTACACCGGCTGTAATCCGCGCGGATTGACGATCGCGCATGATAAGGCGCTGACCAAGAAAATTCTCTCGTATCACCGGATATTGGTGCCCGGATTTGCCGTATTCCCTATCGGGCAAAAAGTAGTGAGGCCCCGCCGGTTGAAATTTCCGCTGCTCGTCAAATCGGTCGTTGAAGAGGGTTCCGTGGGCATTTCGCAGGCATCGGTCGTCGCCGATGATCAGAAATTGGCAGAACGCGTGGAATTCATCCACCGGCAAACCAACAGCCACGCGCTCGCGGAGCAATACATCGAAGGCCGCGAGATTTACATCGGCGTTATCGGCAATCGGAAACTGCAAACGTATACGCCATGGGAATTGATGATCACCAACTTGCCTGAAGGCGCGTTGAACATCGCAACAGGCCGCCTCAAATGGAACACGGATTACCAGAAAAAAGTCGGCCTGGTTACAAAACCGGCCGATCTCCCATCCGAATTGCAGCGGAGTATCCTTTTATTGTCCAAACGCATCTATCGTCACTTGAGCCTTAGCGGTTATGCCAGGCTCGATTACCGGTTAACGAGTGAAGGCAAGTGTTACCTGCTGGAGGCCAATCCCAACCCGCAGATTGCGAAAGACGAAGATTTTGCCGACTCTGCGGCGCACTGCGGCATCAGTTACCCGCAACTGCTGCACAAGATCGTCACGCTGGGCCTGAGCTACAACACGGCAGAATACGTCATCATCTGAGGGCGCTAATCGCGATACTTGTCGCGGAGAACATCGACATCGCTCATCGAAAGGCCTGAGTGTCTGGCGATATCGCCACGCGACTGGAGCTTATTGCGGTAGCGCATGAAGTAGTCGAGAATGTCACCGCCGTATCCGAAGTAATACATGATGTCCTCGAACTTGCGTGTGTGCGAGAGACCAACGGCGTGGCCAAGCTCGTGAACGCATGTCAGATAGACGATCGTGTCACGGAGCAGGACGTCTTGAACGGCGCGGCTGGCCAATGGCTCGCCCTGGACGGAGACTTGCGGCATCACGTAAACAATCGCTCCCGGTTTTCCGTTCACCTCGACGCGCTGGGTTTCGCCGTAGAGTCCTTCGGTTGGTGAAATCCATCGCAGCCGAATAAGCGCACGCTCGCGCTCTTTCGATTCGATGAACTTCAGTTTCCCGCCGCTCTCTCGCGACCATGCGGCGAATGCCATCATCGCTAAATCGCGGTCCGTCTCGCGATAACCCGATACGCTTCTCCCCTCCTCGATAAAAAACGAAATGGCCTCGCGGGCATCGAGCACTCCGAGATTCGAGCGCCCGAATTGCGGTCGAAACGCGAGTGCCACAAGAATCATCGTTGCGCCAAGCTTAAGCATCCTTCAGTAACTCCTTTGCCGTAAAGAGCGCGTAAAAAGGATAGCGCTTCGCGATAAGTTCCGCGCCCCCTTCTTCGCGATCGACCACACAAAATGCTGCCACCACTTCGTAACCGGTTTCTTCGGCTCGATCGGCGGCCTTGAGGATCGAATCGCCGGTTGTGCAGACGTCATCGACAACGATCACTCGCGAGCCGGGCTTACCGTCATAGCCTTCGATCAATCTTTGTGTGCCGTGGCCTTTCGTTTCTTTGCGAACAATAAAGGCCGGAAGCGGCTGTCCTTCAAGAGCGCTGACCACAGCGACGGCCGTTGCGATGGGATCTGCGCCTATCGTCAAACCGCCGATGGCATCCGCCTGAATATTATGTTTGCGGATGCAGTCCAACATCAGGCGGCCGATGAGGAGGGCACCTGTCGGATCAAGCGTTGTCATTCTGCAGTCAAGGTAGTAGGAACTTCTTTTTCCGGACGACAGCGTGAACTCGCCAATGCGCAGTGATTTTTGCCGAATGATGGCGCGGAGCTGCCGAAGTGCGTCATCCATGGGACAGTATTATATTTAACTGCCAGCGCATACAATCGGGCTCCGTTCTAAACTCGGACGACATATTTCGATCATCTGACAAATCTATAACACTTCTGGTCTATTGAGCCGTGCGGATGAAGGAATCAAAATCGGTGAATGACACTCAGGACGCGGTTCATAGCGTTCACACTGATTTTTTGCTTTTCCTGCGGCGGTGGTTATGCCGACGTGATTTACCTCACAGACGGCAGCGTCCTATTGGTCAAGAAAGCCTGGGAAGAGGCAGAAGAAGTCAAGTACACAAATAATGAACAAATTGGCACTTTGCCAAAATCCCGCGTCCTGAGGATCCAGCAGGAGAAGGAAACTCCGGCGCCGCCGCCGGCCCAGCGATGGGGCATCGGGGTCGCGCAGGGCGGTCCCGCGGGACAGAGTTTCAGCCCATCAGCGCCGAACGCCATGGCTGGCGGCAGCACTGTTTCCAAAGAGGCGCTGGCGCGCTTGAGGGAGAATCTGAACGCCGATCCGTCGGACACGCGAGCCAAGGGCGAGTTGGTTTATGCGCTAAATTCAGTGGCCGCTTTGGAGATGGCGCAAGGCGATCTGAAATCCGCTCAACGGGATCTTGAAGAAGCCCTCCGTCTCGACAGGAGCAACCCGATGATCTCGTCGAATCTTGCCGTCATCCTCCTTCGCCTGGGCAACTACCGCGCGGCTGAAGAGCTGTTGCTGACCTCTCTGGAATCGGACAAGAAGAATCAATGGACTTACTACCTGCTGGGCGAAGCGTATTACCAGCAGGAAAAACTTTCGCAGGCCATCAATCAGTGGATGGCCGGATTAGAGTTGGGCCCCAGCCGGCAAATCTCAGACCGGCTCGAAAAAGCCCGGCGCGAAGCAGGCACACACAACGAACTCGCTGTCCTTCAAAGCCCGCACTTCATTCTGCGATACAACGACAAAGCATCGGATCGTCGGCTGGGGCAAGAGATCCTGGACACGCTGGAAGACTTGTACAACCATCTCAGCCGCGATCTGACGTCGCTGGCACCTGCTACAGTGGCGGTGATTCTTTATCCGGATCAAATTTACTTCGACATTACGCAGGCGCCCAGTTGGACAGGCGCGGTATTCGACGGCAAAATTCGCGTTCCAACCAGAGGACTGACCGGCGTCACGGACCGGCTTCGCGCGATTCTCGCCCATGAGCTGGCGCACTCCTTCATCGCTTCCCTGCCTGGCCGGGGGAGCCCAATCTGGTTTCAGGAAGGAGTGGCGCAACTTCAGGAAGGAAAGTCTGCTGCAAACGCTCGAAAGCTGCTCGCCCAGCTTCAACGCGAAAATCACCTGACGCCGCTCAAGAACTTGAGAGACTCTTTCATGGGACTGTCCCCGGACCTGGCCGGCATCGCCTACGCCGAAAGCTTGTCTGCCGTTGAATATTTGGCTTCACAATTCGGCAGGCCCGCAATTCGTAACCTGCTCGACCTGATGGGCCAAAATTACAATTTTGAAAACGCCTTCAGGACCGCATTGCAGCGCAGCGTTTCCGAGTTCGAAAGTGCCTGGCAGCAAGACTTGACGCAGTAAGCGGCTGACGCTGCCTCAGTGAAGTGATTTCGCGCGCTTCATCTCACCATCGTGACTCATTTCAGAAATTCAAGTGCTCCAATGTCATGGCGAGGTCCTTTCCGGTGCCGATATCGAGATAATCGTTCCCGACGGCTTCCATGGAAAATCCGACTAAACGGCGACTATGCCGCCGCGCGTCTTACTGTGCCAGACTCAGTCTGGAAAATGAAATTATCAAAATAAATGCTATGTTGCGAAATAACTCGGCTTGTATGATAAATCTGGTCCTTATCCGCTGTATTGGAGAGGCATTACATGGCAAACGCGCCAGTCGATTCGCCGGTATCCGCGGCTGCCGGCAAAATCAAAAACAAAAAACTTCTGGATTGGGTCGAAGAAGTAGCTGCAATGTGCAGGCCGGATCGCGTTTACCTTTGCGACGGTTCCGATCAGGAATACCAGCTCATGATTCGCATCATGCTTCAGAGCGGCTCGGCCATATCACTCAATCCGGAAAGGCGTCCTAATAGTATTTACGTCCGTTCCACGACCGTTGACGTTGCACGTGTCGAAGATCGTACTTTTATCTGTTCCAAAACCCAAGACGAAGCCGGCCCCAACAACAACTGGGAAGAACCGACGCGAATGAGGCGCCGGCTCACAGAACTTTTCACCGGTTCCATGAGAGGCCGTACGATGTACGTCATTCCGTACTGTATGGGTCCCCTCGGTTCTCCCATCGCCAAGGTGGGTGTTGAAATAAGCGATTCGCCTTATGTCGTCGCAAACATGCACATCATGGCTCGCGTCGGAACGAAAGTTCTCGAGCAGCTCGGTGCCGACGGCGATTTTGTAAAGGGATGGCATTCGGTCGGTGCTCCCATCGGTCCCAACGAGCAGGACTCGGCCTGGCCGTGCAACTCCGAACATAAGTACATCTGCCATTTTCCAGAAACGCGGGAGATTCTGTCATTCGGCTCCGGTTACGGCGGCAACGCGCTACTCGGGAAAAAGTGCCACGCACTACGGATCGCATCGGTGCAGGCCCGCGATGAGAGTTGGCTCGCTGAGCACATGCTCATTCTGAAGTTGACAAGCCCGAAAGGCGAAGTGAAGTACGTGACGGGCGCCTTCCCGTCTGCATGCGGAAAAACCAATTTGGCGATGTTGATTTCAACCGTGCCAGGCTGGAAGGTCGAAACCATTGGCGATGACATCGCGTGGATGAAGTTCGGAGACGACGGGCGGCTTTATGCCATCAATCCCGAAGCCGGGTTCTTTGGAGTTGCACCGGGAACAAGCATGAAGTCGAATCCCAACGCGATGCTCACGATCACGAAGAATTCCATCTTCACCAATTGCGCGCTCACGCCGGACGGAGATGTCTGGTGGGAAGGAATGACCGACGAAAAACCAGCCGAATTGATGGATTGGTTGCGCCGGCAATGGACACCGGATTCAGCGCGGCTCGCATCTCACGCCAACGCCCGCTTCACTACTCCCGCCAAGCAGTGTCCCGTCATCGCAAAAGAGTGGGAGGATCCGAAAGGTGTTCCGATCGATGCCATATTGTTCGGTGGACGACGCGCCACGGTTATACCGCTGGTGATCGAATCTTTCGATTGGCAGCACGGGACGTTTCTGGGCGCGACCGCCAGCAGCGAGACGACGGCTGCAGCAGCTGGAAAAGTGGGACAACTGCGCCGCGATCCCATGGCCATGCTGCCATTCTGCGGCTATGACATGGGAAGTTACTTTGCGCACTGGCTCAAAATCGGTGCGACTCCAGGCGCAAAGATGCCGAAGATTTTCGTCGTGAACTGGTTTCGCAAAGACGAGAAAGGTAAGTTCTTGTGGCCGGGTTACGGGGAAAACAGCCGCGTACTGAAATGGATCTTTGAACGATGCAACGGGACGGCGAATGCGGTCGATACTCCGATCGGGCGACTGCCGCGTCCTGAGGATCTCGATGTGGGCGGTTTGGACATTCCCGCGGCCAATTTGTCGAAGCTCCTCAACGTGGATGTCGAAGGCTGGCTCGGTGAGATTCCGCTCATCCATCAGTTCTTCGACCAGTTTGGTGAACGCCTGCCAAAAGCACTTCGCGACGAAGTCAATCGGTTAGAACAGCGACTAAAGAAATAGCCCCGCTAAAACAAATCTGTGGGTTTGGCCGGCTTGGTTGTTTCCTGGGCCCGAGGGGTAATGTGCGGGCCCGTGACCATTTCTTTGTAGCTCAGGCCGGGCGCGACCATCGGGAAGACGCAAGCATCCGGGTCGATCATAATTTCGAGGAACGCCGGCCCATTATGATGCACAAACTCCTGTAAGACCCGTTCGACCCGATTCTTCTCACTCACCCGGACGGCAAATTCGAAACCGTCTGCCCTTGCGGCGTTCACGAAGTCCTTCCGGTGAAGGAATTTTTCCGTGCCGCAGAACCGTTCGGCAAAGAACATCTTTTGCCACTGGCGAACCATGCCATCGCCTTGGTTATTGAAGAGAATCGTTTTTAGCGGCAAATTATAGTTCGTCACCGTTTCCATCTCGCCGATGTTCATCCGCAGACTGCCATCGCCGTCGATGTTAATGACGAGACGATCGGGACACGCGAATTGCGCGCCAATGGCGGCCGGCAACCCGAACCCCATGGTGCCCATGGAGCCTGAGGTCAGGAATGAACGGGGATGCTTGTAGTCGAGATATTGTGCTGCCCACATCTGGTGCTGGCCGACGCCGGTGCAAATAATCGCCTCACCCTGCGTAATCTTATTCAGACATTCCATGACGTAGTGCGGCTGAATGAAGTCACAACTCCGGTCGTAATCCAAGGGATGATTCTTTTTCAATGCGGCCACGTGGTTCAGCCATGGTGAGAAATCCTTATGGAAACCCCGCGCGAAATTCAACAGATCCTGCAAGCCGTTTCTTGCATCGGCGACGTGAGACCACGTGACCAGCTTTACTTTTCCGATCTCGCAGGCATCAATATCGATATGAGCAATGTTGTTTGTATTGGGTGCGAACTTGGAAGCATTACCCGCAACCCGGTCGTCGAATCGTGCGCCGATCGCGATTAAAAAATCGCAGTCTTCGACGGCATAATTCGCGTACGCTGTGCCGTGCATGCCAAGCATGTGCAGCGATAGCGGATGCGTGGTATCGAATGACCCTATTGCCTGCAAGGTCGTCACCACGGGAATCTTGAGCGTCGTTGCGAAGCGCCGCAAGTCGCGCGCCGCGTCGCTTTTGATGACACCCCCTCCGGCATAAATCAATGGCCGCTCGCTCTTGCGGAGAATGTCGAAAAACGCAGTTCCCTTGGACTCCGGCATGCGCGCGCCGTACAGATCCTGCATCCGCTCTCGATAACCTCGAAGGTCCAGCACGCCTTCACCCCGGAAGGTGCCTTTCCAGTTCTGCACGTCTTTAGGAATATCCAAAACAACGGGTCCGGGACGATCGCTGCGGGCAATTTCGAATGCGGTTCGAACGGTCGCTTCGAGCTCTTCCGGATCGAGCACCAGAAACGCGCGTTTCGCGCACGCGCTCATGATGTTAAAGACCGGCGCTTCTTGAAACGCATCGGTGCCGATGGCGGCGCGCGGAACTTGCCCGCAGATGAGAACGATGGGAATGGAGTCCGCCATACAATCGCGCACGGGCGTAACGCTGTTCGTGGCCCCTGGACCTGAAGTCACGATCGAAACGCCGACTTTACCGCTGGCCCGCGCGTAGCCGGCCGCCATGAAACCGGCACCTTGCTCATTGGCAGGAACGACCAGTTCGATGGGTTTGCGCCGCTTCGATTCCTGTTCAATGGTGTAACGTCCAAGTGCGTCCCATGTGGGCAGAATCGCACCGCCGCTGTAGCCAAACACGATCTCTACGCCTTCGTCGGCGAGCACCTGGATAACCATGTCCGCCCCGGTCATTGTTTGGCCTGCCAGCGGATGACGCGACGGCGAAGTCAACTCGGCTCGAACGGTCATTACCTCTCCCGAGCGCCGGCGGCAGCTCCAACCGGCGCCGATTTTTGTTTAGGTTTCTGGAGGAAGGACATCATCTCGCGGAGCGATTTGCCGACTGCTTCAATCGGGTGCTTCGCTTCGTCTTCACGCATCTTCTTGAAATTCGGCCGCCCGGCTTCGTTTTCCGCGATCCATTGTTTCGCGAATGTTCCGTTCTGGACCTCGTTCAAGATCTGCTTCATCGTCTCGCGAACATGGGAATCGATAACTCTCGGGCCGCGAGTGTAGTCGCCGTATTCGGCCGTGTCGCTTACCGAATACCGCATGTAGCTCAAGCCGCCCTGATAAAAAAGATCGACAATCAACTTCAGCTCGTGCAGGCACTCGAAATAGGCGATTTCGGGCTGATATCCGGCTTCAACCAGAGTTTCGAAAGACGCCTTCACCAAAGCGCTGACGCCGCCGCACAGCACGGACTGTTCGCCAAAGAGATCACTTTCGGTTTCTTCTTTGAAGGTGGTTTCGATCACACCCGCTTTGAGATTGCCGGTCGCCCAGGCATACGCCAACGCGTTTTGCTTTGCCTGGCCCGATGCGTCCTGGTGGATGGCCAGCAACGCCGGTACGCCGACACCCTCTACGAAGAGCTCACGCATGCGGTGGCCGGGACTCTTCGGCGCAATCATCGAGACATCGATGAAAGGCGGCGGTACGACCTGGCCAAAATGAATATTGAAACCATGAGCAAACATCAATGTCTGTCCCGCACGCAGGTGCGGCTCAATGGAGGCCTTGTAGACTCGCTTTTGAGTCTCGTCCGGAATGAGAATCATGATCACGTCGGAGGTCTGGGTTGCCTGCTCGATTGTGGTTACAGCAAGTCCGTCTTCCTTTGCCCGGGCCCCCGACGGACTGCCGGCATATGTCGCCACGCAGACATTGACGCCGCTGTCCCGCATATTCAGCGCGTGGGCATGTCCCTGGCTGCCGTAGCCGATGATCGCGACTTTCTTCGATTGGATCAGGCTCGGATTTCCGTGTTTTTCATAATAGACGTTGGCCATGAAATCTCCTTGGTTGTCATCTCCACGGAGATGACATCGATCTGCTTGTGAACTTGTTTAACAATTTGTTCCGCGAGGGCCGGACTGCAATGCGCGGTCATGGTGATGCGTGAAACCCCGGGTTCCGAATCGGGAACCACCATCAGACGCTCGATGTTATAGCCGCGCGAGCTGAATAGAGCTGTAATATTGAAGAGGACGCCGAAGCGATTCTCCACCACGATCTCAAAAGTAAATACGGGCAGTTCTTCCATAGAGAATACCTACCGACCGATCGGTAGGTAATTGTAGCATGGATGAGGTTCCACCGCTATGGTAATGTGAGCCTTCTATGACACGGCTCCTGGAAGGCAAAACCGGCCTTATTATGGGCATCGCCAACAAGCGCAGCATCGCTTGGGGAGTTGCCAATTCCGTCAATTCCGCGGGCGCTCGGCTCATTCTCACGCATCAAAATGAACGGCTTGGAGAAAATGTCCGGGAATTGGCGCCGCTTTTGAACAATCCGATGGTACTTCCATGCGACGTAGCGAGCGACGAACAAATCCAGGCACTCATGGATCGCATACGCGAGGAAGCCGGCCATTTAGATTTTCTCGTCCATGCCCTCGCATACGCACCGCGTGAGGCGCTATCCGGAATGTACGCTGAAACCAAGAGGGCGGATTTCGCGGTTGCGCTCGACGTCAGCGCGTATTCGCTGGCTGCAATTTCTCGAGCCGCTTTGCCACTCATGCAGGACCGTCAGGCCAGCATCGTCACACTGACGTATTTCGGGAGCGAACGCGTCATACAAAATTACAACGTCATGGGTGTGGCTAAGGCAGCGCTGGAAGCATCGGTTCGCTACCTGGCCAACGATTTAGGCCCTCAAGGAATACGTGTCAATGCGATCTCCGCGGGACCCATCAAAACACTGGCATCTTCCGCCGTTAGCGGAATTTCCAACATGATCAAGCTGCACGCCGAACGCGCCCCTCTGCGCAAGCAGGTCGATATCGAGGAGGTCGGCGATACCGCGTTGTTCCTCGTCAGCCCGCTTTCCCGTGGTATTTCCGGGGAAGTGATCTACGTGGATGGCGGATATCACATCTTAGGCGTCTGAGAGCCCCCTCCCCCGCTGGGAGAGGGCGGCGCGGCAGCCGCAGGCTGGCGCGCCGGGCGAGGGTACAGGATTTGGAAAGACCCGACACCCTCACCCGGCGCTTCGCGCCGGCCTCCGCCAAAGGGAGAGGCTATCTCCTCCTGTGGATCTCGCCAGTGATCAATGACGGATATCTTCTGAACGCATCCGACAGTGCAGTGAGGCGCGCACGTTTTTTTGGTGAAATATTCCCGCTCGATGTCGGCGAAAGTGTATTGTTCGAGCGGGATGCCAGGATAGCCGCGTTGTTGGGAGCAGTAATGGACGAGGCCGTCTTCGCAAATGTACAAATAGCGGGCACCGGCGCGGCATCGCCAATCATTCGGTTTGCCGCGGGCGAGATTTTCCTGGAACCAATGTAGACGGCTGTAGCTGTGCTTGCCATAGGTCTTGATTTCGCGATAGACGCGTTCTTCGCGGCGGTTCAACGGTTTCACCGAGCCCGTGCCGTCGTGAATGATGCCGAGGGAACTGGCGAAACCGAGATCCACAGCGCGTCTCGTAATGACCTCGGCGTCTTCAGGATTGCGAATACCGCCGCCGATCACAGAATTGATGTTTACAGCGAAGTCAGCCAACGCGGCAAGATACTGGAGTTTCTTGTCCAGGACTTTCAGGCTTTTTTTGGAAACATCGTCCGGCTCAATGTTATCAATGCTGATTTGAAGGTGTTCGAGTCCGGCTTCATTCAACGCGACAATTTTCTTTGGCGTCAGTAAGTATCCGTTAGTGATCAGTCCGGCGATCATTCCGTGATGCCGGATTCGTCGGATGATGGCTTCGATGTCCGGATGCATCAAGGGCTCGCCGCCACTGATCGTCACGATGGCGGTTTTCAAATACGCAAGCCTGTCGATGCGGCGCACCATTTCATCGGTTGGAACAGGTGGTGAAAAGTCGTCGTATTCGTTGCAATAGGCGCAAGCGAGATTACACCGGCGGATCGGAACGATGTGGGCCAGGAGAACATGCTTAGTGGACACCAATCCTCGAACAATCATCTGGATTTCGCGGCATCGCAACCGGAGCTTCTTTGACTGCTTCATGTTGTACCGTTAACGGACCAGCAGGATGAAATCCAGTAAGATACCACATTCGAATTGCGAATTTCGAATCACCACCTTATAGTGCCAACCGGATGTCCTTACCAAACTTGGCCGACATTCTCAGTAAGATCAGCGAGGGTGTTTGCGTTCTCGATAAAAGCCGTCACCTGACGTTCGCGAACGAGACAGCTTCACAGATTATGGAAACGGATGACCAGGCGTTTCACGATCGCATTGCTCAGGTCTTGAACAACCCGGCCCCGGTGCGTTTCGAGCATCTGCATGTATCGATGAAACGCTGGTTCGAACATCAAACGTATCCCAACGCGGATGGTGGTCTTACGCTGTTGTCGCGCGATATCACCTCACGTCGCCGCCTCGAAGAGGCGTTACGCGCCAGTGAAGAACGCTTTCGGACGTTTGTCGAGTGCGGCAAAATTTTGGCTTCGTCTCTGGAATGTGAAAAAACGTTCGTCGAAACGGCAGACTTCTTAGTTTCGAAACTGGCTGATTCATGTTTCATTTTTGTCAAGGAAGAAGACACGCTCCTCTGTATGGCCGCAGCACACCAGCCACTCATGGCGGCAACAAACGGACCGGCCGCGGCGGAAATAGAACGAATCCTGTCGGGTGCGGATCCCGAGAACATCGTTTACTCTGCGTCACGAGTTCTCGTACCCATTCCTACTCGAAACGATGTTGCGGGAGTAATTGTGGTGACGCCGGCAAAACCCAGTGGTTTCGATGCTGAAGACGTTCGATTTTTCCGTGTTCTCGGGCGCCGGGCCGGACTCGCACTGGAGAACGCGCGTATGTACCGTGAAATGCAGCGAGCGAACCGGCTGAAAGACGAATTCGTTGCCATCATTTCACACGAGCTTCGCACGCCGCTCACACCCATTCTGGGTGGTGTGTATATGCTTCGCAGCGAACCGCACGACGAAAGGATATTCGCGCGGGCCCTCGACCTAATCGAACGTAACGCGAAAACTCAAGTAAAAATCGTTGACGATCTTCTCGATCTATCTCGTGCGCTGAGCGGAAAGCTGCGTCTGAATATGGAAAACGTCGATCTCGCCGCGGTGATCGAGGCTGCGGTCGAAACCATCCGCCCGGCCAGTGAAGCAAAAAGTATTCGTATCGATCTGCAATTGAAAACGATCGATACCCCCGTCTCAGGCGATGCGGACCGCCTTCAGCAGGTCGTCTGGAATCTGCTAGCGAATTCCGTCAAATTTACTCCCAACGGGGGCCGCATTTTGGTCAAACTTTCGAAAGCCGGCAATCATGCCGAAATCGACGTGACGGATACCGGCGTCGGAATCGAAGCCGAATTTCTTCCATACGTCTTTGAACGATTTCGTCAGGCCGATACTTCACGAACGCGTTTGCGCGGCGGATTAGGCTTAGGACTTGCGATCGTCCGGCATCTTGTTGAGTCTCACGGCGGCACCGTCCACGCGTACAGCTCGGGTGAGGAGCAAGGATCCACCTTCGTTATAAAGCTGCCGCTGCGCCCGGCCGCGCAGGCCGCAAAACCATAGGAACCGCAATCACGGCAGAAATTCCAGAACGATTCGGATCTTTGCAGCGTCTCGTTGAAACTTCCATTCACGAATCGCAGCAGTGGCGAGAGTGCCGAAGATATCGGGCATCGCCGAGATGAGCCACATTCCGCCGACACCCCCTTCGTTTGTTACTTGGACATCAACAATTACTTCACCAGACAATTTCTCTTCGGCAAGCTCATATGGATAGTATGGCGCGACGAACCTCTCGAGTTGCGGCTGAGTTTCAGATTCGGAGAAAAGATCGTACCTGAAATGGTCAGCCGTGGCTTGCGCGTAATGGCGCCGGGAAGGTTCGGGAGCGTAGTCAACGGCGGAAACACGCGGCCGGGTTACAGGCTGTGGGCTCTTTCGTGAAACCCGAACGGCCTCTTCGATTTGGCGTACATCCTCGCTGTAGATTTTGGTTAACGCCAAATATACCTCGGGATTTCGCGTACGCGCAGCCGCAGCCATTTCCAACACGTTCCGAACCGCGGGAATGTGCAACTCGCCCAGTTCCACCAGTCGAACAGCAGCGCGCGGCGCCAGAAATGGGTCCACTAGCGCATCAATAAAGAACTCCCGCGCACCGGCAGTTCCCGAAATCCCGGCCAGAACACCACGATAGTAAGAGACTCGCGTCGAATCCGGCGCAGTTGTGGCCAGTATTTCAAGATGATGGCGTGCTTGCTCGGCCTTCCCATTGGCCAGGAATATTTCGGCTATCGAGATCTGAGCCTCGGTATCGGGAATGGAACGGATATTCATGGTCCATTGTTCAGCGGAGGCTTTTACAACGGTTCGCTTGGCGCGCGGCAAAGAGACCTTCACGTACGTACTGAAAGCCGACTCCAGGTCGCGTTCACTGACGCCCAGGTACTCCAACAGATTGGCATCGCCTGTCGCCAACGCATCGATATAGCTCTTGAAGCGCGAGGCGTACTCGCCATGCATCAGATAATGAACAAACGCCCATGCCTGGACATAAAAGACGTTAGCCTTCGCCGATTCGTTGTAATACGAAGAAGTCGTATCAATGGTGAAGAAAGTTTTAAGCGGAATGAGTGATGCCGTCCTGAGTAGCTGCATCCGATCGGCGGATAGGCCGCCCAGCCAAATCGTATCGTCCCGAATCTCGGCAGCCGCGAAATATTCCGACAGGCCTTCATTCAGCCACGCAGGCCGCACGGCCAGAGCGCGGCCGAGAAAATAATGGGTGAGTTCGTGATATACAACGTTGGTCAGTGTCTCGGGAAACACACGGCCCGAAAGCATAATGAAATCGCGGTCAGTTCCTCGCTGATAGTAACCGGCTACGGCGACTTTGCGGCCATTGTATTCGGGTTCGAGTTCCCTCATCGTTGGTTCGTCGCCGATCAAAAGTACCTCGATGGGGAGTTCCGGAAGTTCGGTATAGCGAAATACCAGCGTGCCGACGAGCTGGTGGAAATGCTCGAGTTCTCTCAGTACACGCTTGGCGCGGTCTTCGCCCGCGGACGATTTCACGATGTAGGTTTCCGAGCTGACCTGAACCCAGGAAAGGAATAGCGAAACGGCCAGCGCGCCGAGCATAGGGAAAAGTTTAGCACCCTGCCGGAATCTCAGTTTCCGATCTTCTTCCCCTGAGCGTCGTACACTTCTACCGGTCCGTACTTTTCCATGATCGGCTTAATCCTGCCGGCATCGCCGACAGCGACAATCTGAAGGTTCTCGGGGTTTATATACTTCCGCGCGACGCGCTGAACATCATCTGCTGTAACCACCATAATCTGGGCAGGATATGTGTCCCAGTAATCTCGCGGAAATCCGTAAATCTTTCGAACGATCGCGTAACCCAACAACTCTGCCGGTCTCTCGAGCGACAGCGCAAAAGATGCAACAAGGGCGCGCTTGGCTTCTTCCAATTCCTCTGACGGAACTTTCTCGTCGCGAATCCGCTGGAATTCGCGGTAAAACTCGGTCATGGCTCCGGCGGTAACCTCTGTGCGAACATCGCCCCCGGCGCGCCACGCGCCGGGGTATTTTACGGCGGCAAAGCTGCTGTACACGCCGTATGTATAGCCTTTCTCTTCGCGCAGATTCAGGAACAGTCGGGCCGCGGGTCCGCCGCCCAGAATATGATTCGTGACGGTCAACGCGACGTAATCCGGATCGCGCCGATCGATAGCGATATTGCCGAGCGTAACCGTCGTTTGAACGGAATTCGGGCGGTCCACCAATACGACTCGTTTCGATACGGCCGGCTTGGGGTTGGGCGGAAGTAATTCTTTCAAGTCCGTTTTTTTCCAACCAGCCAACCACTTCTCGAGCTTCGGTACGATTTCCGAAGCCTTGACGTCGCCGGTAATGCCAAGGATTGCATTTTGGGGCGCATACCGCTCCTGATGCCATTTTGCCAACATGTCGGGCGTGATCGCGTCGATCGACTCGTTTGTCGCCGAAACAGTGGCAGCTGGATGGGAGCCGTATACGGTCTTGTTGAACGCCTCGCGAGACAAGAAGTTGGGATTTGCGCGCTGCTGCCTGAGTTGTGTTTTTACCCGCTGTTTCAGGCGGTTTAATTCGTCGCCGGGAAAGGTCGGATTCAGCAGAAGATCATTCGTCAAGACGAACCACTGCTCGAAATTATCACTCAACCCCGAAGCATTGATCACAGTTGCGGGATCGCCAAAGGGCGCCGACGCCGAAATCGATGCTCCAAGCTGGTCCATCTGCTCGGCAATTTGCAGGCTGCTTCTTGTTTTCGTCCCCTCCCTCAGCATCTGTGCGGTAAGGCCGGCCAAACCGGGAAGGTTCGCCGCCTCGAATATCGGTCCGGCGCCACTCAGGTTGAACTGCAGCGAGATTAGCGGCAGCCGGTGATTCTCTATGATGAGAACGGTTAAACCATTCGACAGCGTCGCTTCACTAGGTTTGGGCAGCGTAACCTTAAGGAGGTCCTTTGAAACGGGAGCGCGGCCCTTCCGCTCCACCTTGCTCGTGTCGGTTCCATGTTCCTCCTGCGCGTAGCTTGCGCCAATCCAGACCAGAGCGGTTACAAGAACAATTGCAATTCGCTTCGAGCGTTTCATTGAGCGCCTCCCACTCGTGGTTTCGGGACCGTGGTGAGAACTGTTCGATTGCTATCGATCAAATACGTCCGTGCAACCTTTTGGATCTGCTCCTTCGTCACGCTCATCAATTTGTCATTGCCGGTGTTGATCACATTCGGATCGTTGTAAAAGAGCGCATTCTCTCCGAGAGCCTGTGCGCGGAATAACGTGCCTTCGAGTTGCTCTACTTTTCCGCGCTTTACTTCCATTCGGATTTTTTGGAGTTCTGCGTCCGTAACCGGCTGGTTCTTCACGCGCTCCAACTCCTCATAGACCAGCCGTTCAACCTCCTTCGGATCTTTGCCAGGAACGAGCAGAAGATCCACAATGAACAGCGATGGCCCTCTCCGCTCGAATGGTCCCGCTCCTTCCTGTACGGCGACTTGCTTTTCGCGAACGAGATTTTGATAGAACCTGGAAGATTGACCTGTCGACAGGATCTCGCCGAGAACGTACAACGCATACCAGTCCGGCGTGTTTCCCGGTGGAATTTTCCAGCCGATATCGAGCCGTGGAATCTGCGCCAAAGGATCTTCGATCGTCTTTCGACGCTCGGCGGTTTGCTTCGGCTCAGTCATATCCGGTGCCGGTGGTGGCGCCTGCGAGGGAATATCGCCAAAATATTTTTCGATCTTGGACAGAGCGTCGCTGGGTTTGAAGTCTCCGACCAGCGTCAGGACCGCATTATTGGGTGCGTAGTATGTCTTGAAGAAGTCGGCGACGTCCTTAACGGACGCAGCATTCAGATCTTCCATGGAGCCGATCGTGGAGTGTTTATAACCAAAGCTATCGTAAGCGGTCTCGAACAACGTATCGAATGTCAGTCCATAGGGCTGGTTGTCGTACCGCTGGCGCCGTTCTTCCTTGACGGTTTCGCGCTGATTATCGAGATTTGCCTGGTTGATCACGAGCGACCGCATGCGATCGGATTCGAGAAACAACCCAAGATCAATCTGATTTGCCGGCAGCGTTTCGTGGTATTCCGTGCGATCACTATTGGTCGATCCGTTCATGCCGCCGCCGTTGTTCTCGATGAGCACAAAGTGTTCGCCCTTGCCCACATTTTCCGAGCCCTGAAACATCATGTGCTCAAAAAGATGGGCAAAGCCCGTTCTTCCGGGACGTTCGTCTCTCGAACCGGCGTTGTAAACGACCGAAATCGAATATGCGGGGGCGGAATGGTCTTCGGACAAGATAACACGCAGTCCATTCTTAAGCTTATGCTCCGTAAACTTGACCGACTGAGCCATCCCTGCCTGAATCACCAGCAATAGTGAAAGTACGGCCATGAAGAGAATGCGTTGATTTAACTTCATAGAGTTCAGGTTCTGTTCTTCATCCATTCGATGCATTCTTTGAGCTTTTGATGCATCAGTTCTTCCGATTGGTGCCCGCGGCGGCCATGGCCGGGCAGCACCCACTGGAACCTCAGATCCAGCAGACGTTTCATCGATTTTGTTTGCTCCGGCCAAGAGTACCATGCCACATCGCGGAAAGCGATTAATCCACGGCGCGAGTCGGACCAGGCCAGGTGATCACCCGTAAACAAATATTTATCACGGTACAGCAGCACGATATGGCCACGAGTATGCCCAGGCACAGGCACGACAAGCAGATCTTTATCCAAAGCAAGGAGGTCTTGCCCATCGATCAGTTCTTCCGCGTTAATTCCTCGCGAATCCGCACGGTGGACGATGCGCCGGCACTCGAAGTGTTCGTGGAATTTCTCGTGGTCAGCAACATCGTCACGATGCGAGAAGACCATGAGGGAAACACCACCCAATTCCTCCAGCCGCCCTACGAGCGTTCGGGCGAACCGGGGCGAGTCAATCAGGACGTTTCCCTCCGGACGCAAAATGATATAAGACGCTGCGCCGTAGGAATTGGGGGATGCGAAGCCGCAAAAGTAGACGTTCTCCTCGATCAATTCCGGATATGCCGCGGCGGCCGTCTTAATGTCGATTTTGCTGCGTGTTCCAATCGATCCTGTGGGACAAGCGACCAGAGCCATAGCCGCTCGGTGCGCCTCGATGGGAGTCTCTGGTTGGCGATAAACGATGGAGTGATCGTCGTCTTCCGTAAACACCGCCGGGGCAATTTGCCGGCACAGATCGCAGTCGATGCAAGTGTCGTCGACAAAGAACGTTCCGGAGACATTCTCCGAATAGGCGCGCTTCGGATTCGCCATACTACCATTATGTCGTTCTTGCCATCCCGGTCCAGCAGAACTGACATGCCTCAGTTCACGCCGAACAGAACGCGATTCGAAGATCCTCCCGTCGGATTTGTCACGACGACAGGTACGAGACCGGGCTGAGTGACCAAATACGCAGGGACAGTGACGGTTATCGTTGTGGACGTGACCAACGCCGGAAAAAGTACCGCGCTGCCGAAACTGACGACGGCGCCAGGTTGAAAGTTCGATCCTGTTATTGTGAGAGTGAAGGCTGGAGAACGAGCGGGTGCCACCGGCGGGAACAACCCAAGGTTGGGTGCGTTGTTAAACGCCGGATCGTCGATCGTAGGAGACGACGATGGTGTGAAGGGAACAACATTGAACGCTAATGTCTTGGACACGCCTCCGCCTGGCTGCGGATTGCGGACGTCGACCATATATTGACCCGTGCAATTGATGGTAACGGTCATGACCGCTTCATGGGAACCGACCACTGTCGCTCCGACTGCCCCGACTCCGGTAACACCTCCTGTAGTCGCAGCGGGCGTTGACGTTATCGTCACCGTGGCCACCGCAAACTTAGTGGGGTCTGAACTACTAGTCACTTTGACACTGACTGTTGCAGGATCCGGGACTGCCGGCGGGGCGGTGTAAAGACCAGTGGAGGAAATCGAGCCGACAGTGAAGTTGCCTCCCGCAACGTCGTTCACGGTCCAAGTAACGGCCTTGGTGGCTACACCATCCAGATAAGCGGTGAATTGCTGCGTACCGCCTATCAGAACTGTTGCAGATGTCGGAGCGATCGCAAGCCCCTTGCTACATAGCGGTGGGGTCAATTCGAAAACGGATACTTTGCTGAAGTTGGACCCACGCAGGACAATCGGCGCATTATACGTCTCGCCTGGCCGGGTTGGATCAAACGTCAGCAAACTATCCGTTTCGACGGCAGCCAAGATCGGAGTCAAATTTGACAACAACACCGGCAGCGCCGATGAGGGACCAACCGATGGGTCAGGGTTCACCACAGACACCGCGAACGCCCCACCAACCTCTAGCGACGACTGTGGAATCGAACCACTAAGCGAGTTCGAATTTTGAAATGTCGTTGGAATAGCCGTTCCGGCCACGAGTATTGTGGCGCCTTGCTTGAATCCAAATCCGCTTACGGTAATGGGCAGCGCCGGCGCGTTCGTTTCGAGACGCACATCGGCGCTGTTCGGTGATATCGAAAGCACGACTGGTACGGGATTCATGACGGGCAGGTCCAGCGCATTCGATGCGCCAACAGTCGGTGACGGATTCATCGCGGTGACTTTGACAAGCCCTCCGATTGCGAGGTCTTCAGGCGGAATCGTTACCTGAATGGTGGTCGGCGTCAAAAGGATCGTCGGGCGAGGCACGCCATTGATAAGAACAGATACGCCCGGGAGAAAGTCTGTTCCGGTAACCGTTGTCGTGAAGCCGGCATTGCCGGCAATCAGCGGCACGGGCAGTACGCCGAAACTCGTCAACGTTGGGGCGGCACTCCCGCTACCCGAAGGTGCGGTGGGGCCGACAGGAGTTGGTGGTGGTGGTGCGGTAGAGCTTGGCCCTGCGTAGTCGGGCTGCGAATGCATCGCGGCAAGGTTGCCCAGAACCGAATTGTCTACGGCCACATGGAGCGCTGTCGCAATGATCGGTACATCCGAACTCACGTAAACGAAACCAGCACTACGCACGCCCGAGAAAAGGTTCGCCAGTGTACGCATCCCTTGGGTCGAAGGATCAACGGTCAATGTTGTGGACGATATTATGGCGCCGGCGTCGGAAACGTACTGCAACATTAGATTAGCGATCGATGAGCTCGGGTTGAGAAAGACGAGTCCGATAAAGACCTGTGGATTAAAGTCACGAACACTGAAGACAAAGTTCGTGTCCGGCTGCGGACCCGCTGGTATGACCACGAAACCGCTCTGGTTGGCACTGGCAATGGCTTCGGCTGCTATAACCGGTGTCGTGCTTTGAAAAACAATAGAACCAAGAGTGGTTCCCACACCCAAATTAAAGACCCTTTGAACGCTGCGGCGCGCGGCACCATTGGCCGGCAGAGCCACCGTTGCCACTGGAGTGCCTGGCACGAGATTCCCATCGATATCACGCGCGGTCAGAGTCACAGTGCCGGCGTCGCTGCTGGTATTGACGAATTGAAGCTCCGTCAGATAATCGCTGCCGTGGACAAAAAACGGAATGGTACCACTCAAAACCGCAGAACCAACTGGCACTGCTGTGACCGCCGAAAAATCGCTGTGAGGCACTACAATTCCTTCGGCGGCATCAGAAAAATTGATCATCTCCGCCTGGACGAACACACGGTGGTCTGGGCCGAGGACTGATTTAGGAACGCGAATCAACAGATGCGATATATCTCGAAGCGGTCCCGTACTAGGCTGCGGAAAGAGAGTGGCGATGTCTAACTTAAGCGTGCCCAGCGCCGCTACCGTGGGAGCAGCATTACCCAGTACGGTTCCGTCTGGCGCAATCGGCAAAATGACAACACTCGTTGATCTGTCATCAGGATTGTAGATTGTCACTTTCATGCGGCCCGTCGTTCCCTGCGAGAAAGGAATAATCAGATCTGTCCCACTTGTTGCGGGAACTGCGGATTCAAACCCACTGCCCGTGGATAGCGTTGCAATGACGGATAAGCGGTTTGAACTGACGACGATTACGGTCCCGTCGAAGGAACTCAGAGCAAGAGAACCAGCGGTCAGTCGTAGTTGGGCTCCAGCAGGGATATTGATCCCGGCGTCGGCAACCTGGGCCTGTTCGGAGTTGCGAAACGTGACTTTTGCGCTGGCCAGCACGCTGCTCAAGTTACTCAAAATGAGTTCCGACCCGGAATTGCTGTTGAAATGCGGAATCACATATTGGAAACTTCCAGTGGTTTGTGTTGAAACGGGAATGGCGGTCGCCAGTATCGCAACGGTTGCCACCAAGCTGCAAAATAATCCGATGTAAATTCTCCGATCCATTAGCCGCCATCCTTCCTATCAGCCGCCTGAAATTTGACAAAAGCCTTGGCACATTAACCAAGGGACTTGGGGATGTCAATAACAGCTATCTGTAGTGGTGAGAGTCCTGAGTCCCCACCAGGGTTCGAGCATGTGGATTCTGTGAGAGTCAACTTAGGGCAATGGTTCTGGGGCAACTTGAGTTTATTGAAACAGAGATTCTCGTAAGAAGCTCAAACTCAAGTCAGCAACGTTGAGATCTGGTTTTCCGAAGCAATCGCTTCGCGGGGTATTTTACGGGAATCGATTATTGCAGGTTCCCGATTCCGTTCACGCAGCTTTGCTCATGGCCGTCATGACCGTCGCATGTCTGTGTCAAGTTTGTGCAGCCTTTGGTTCTTACCTCGCCCACGCCAGCACGTGATCGGGACGAATCTTGTAAGTCACTCGAACTTCGTTCGGCTGCTTGTAAGGGTACTTGTCCTGGTTGATGTATTTCTTTGCCAGCGCGTTGATGTGATCGTCGGTATTGTCTGTGATCTCTACAACCTGTCCACGCAGCGCGATGAAACGATAAGGATTCTCGGGATCTTGGATGCTGAGTGCGACCTGGCGGTTGCGGCGCATATTTTTATCTTTAATTCGGCCTTTTGCGCTATTAATCCGCACGTGAGTGCCATCGTAGTCGCACCATACCGGCGTGACTTGTGGGCTGCCATCATTCATAACCGTCGCTAAATGTGCAAAAGCCTTCTTCTCGAAGAGATCACGAAATTCGTTAGGTATTTTCGTGGCCATGCATGTCTCCTGTTCAGAGTTAGACCTATTAGACCTATAGGTTAATAACACGTTAATTAAGGAGTAATCAACCATGAGTACTGCGCGGAAGCGCTAGACTACGCAGTCGGCTACTGGACGGTCTGCAAATCGCTTGAAACGCGCTTTGATGGCGTACATACGCTTGTCGGCACAGTGCATTGCCTGTTCAATGTTTTTCCCATCAACAGGCGTAGTTGCTAATCCGCAGCTTGCGCCAAACAGCATTCTCTTGTAAGGCTCGTGGGCAGGATACCACACGACCATCCGGCGGAAGTTTCGAATCTGCGTGCGCAGGGTGCGTCTGTCGGCCTCACTAAACACGACGAACTCGTCTCCGCCTAACCGGCACGTCAATTGAGCGTCGTAAAAAGCAGCCTGCAGATGTGCCGCAATACGGACCAAAACCGCGTCACCGGCCTTGTGGCCGAAATTATCGTTGATGCTCTTTAAACAGTTCACATCGACGACAACGACGGAAACAGGCTTCCCGATAAGCTTGGCGGCCATCAGTTCCAAACCACGCCGGTTCGCCAAACCGGTCAATTTGTCGACCGCCGCTTCCCGCTGCGCGATTTCGAGAGCCAGCACTTTATTGAAGGGACCTGAGATTTTCTCGGCTACCGCTCGAATCAGCGCCACCTCATCGTCGTTGAAAGGTGCGGTGGGATGGGTAACCGAAATCGTGGCAATGGTCTGGTCTCCGAACTTGACGGGTACTCCTTCATGTGCCCCCGCCTTTAATTCGACCCCGCACTGCGGAAATCGGTTCGTGATCAGATCCGAGACGAGTTGCGATATCTGTTCTGTCGTCGTTGCCTTTGCGATAGATTTTGTGAGCTCTTCCAGAATCTTGACGTCGGAAGTAACGCGCTCAATGCCGGAATAAGCTTCGGGGGAGGTCGTCCCCCAGTTGACGACATCGCGATAGATGGACTCCCAAACACGAACAATTTCCGGATCAAACCATGTTCCGCTGCCTTGCCGTAATGTTTCCATGCCGCCGTTGATCGTCTCTGCCGAGTCCAGCCGCCCGGACGTGTACGCATCGAATACATCTGCAACCGCCAGCACGCGTGCGCCGAGCGGAATCGCTTTTCCGGCTAGGCCGTTGGGATAACCTTTGCCGTCGAAACGTTCGTGATGCGCAAGGATCGAATCGGTCACGGGATATCGAAACTTGATGTTCGAGACAATTTCGGCGCCCAATTGCGGATGCAACCGCATTTTGCGCATTTCCTCGGGAGTGAGGGGACCTTCTTTGCTCAGAATGTATTCGGGAATGGCCAGCTTTCCGATATCGTGAAGGAGCGCGGCAGCCGCGATCCCTTTAACTTCCAGTTCACTTAAGCGCATTGCTTCAGCGATGGCATGCGAATACTTCTGCACGCGCTGAATATGGCCGTGAGTATTCTTGTCCTTCGCATCGATAGCCAACGCGAGCGTCGATAAGGTTGAATTGAAAAGTTCCGTCGCGTGTTGCTTTTCTTTCTCCAAGCTTTCGATGTAGACACGATACGAGTAATAACAAAGATAGAGTACGGGAGCGACGACGAGTAGCAGTGTGGTGCGCTGTGAGCCAATGAACTCCGAAACGAGGAACGACAGGAGACCGGCGACGACAAAGGATGGCGCCGTGTAGAGGAAATTGTCGTGCCAAAGGCGCAAGATCGACTTCTTACTCGACAGGCCAACAATCATCGAGACACAGACCGAGCACCCTAAGTAATAGACGATGGATGCCACCAAAGCTCCGGTCAGGCGGTCGATGCCCATCGCATGGATATTCCGGGCTACTGTGTAGTAGGCGGCACTGGACAACCATGTGGTGAGCACGATCATTCCGAGATTGAAAATCAACTGATGGAAAACGAATTTTCGTGACGGGAATATGGATTGGACAAAGACACCGCAAATTCCAACGAGGGTTCCCGCCGGCGTGCCGAGCATCATAACGGCGATTAGAACGACTGTTGTAATCAGCGATAGTGAAGAACCCGCGATCAATCGCACTTTCGCCTGCCCGGTGACAACCGCCAGGAACAGCAATAGCCAGAAATATGAATAATCTAAGAGCTCGAGCGTGAGGATCGCCCCGATCAAGCCAGAGATGCCGATCATCCCAAACACACAAACAGCCACCTGTGCTGCCCGTGGAAGTGCCCAGAGTTGTCCCTGCTTACTCAATAGAACCTCATCCTATTTATCGGCGGATGATTATGAATCGTTAGTCTTTGTGGAGGCGGCAGAAATCAGTAAAGACAAATGAAAAACCTGCCGATAAGAGAAGGAAGAATCCTCAGGAACTCGGAATGCCGATAAGCGGATGCAGGGTGGAAAACGGTTCCGAGTTAGCTACCCGATCCCTGTTCTGGCGGTGCAGAAGTCTTTTTCTTCGCCCGCTTGCCGGCCGGACCGGCAGATTTACGCGGCGCCCCAGTCTTACGTTTGATTCCGCTCGGAGTGCGGCGTTTGCGAGCCGGTGATTCTTCGAGCGCCGCCGGAGACGTCAAGTTGAATTCTGTAGATTCGGGCTGTGTTTGGACGGGCTCTTCGGGAGGAGCTAGCGTGGGTTGTGGTTCCGATTCTACGGCCGGCACTTGCTCTTCTACATCGTACGGAACCGCTGCCTGTTCGACACCGGCAGGCTCCTCGACGGGGGGCATGGGAGCAGGCTGAAGCTGAGACAGCAAGGCACCCGGAAAAACCCGCAAGATGCCTTGACGATTCCGCTCCAAACGCAACAACCCGGCGCGTTGGGCATGACGTACCGCATCAAGAAAGCTATGAAACCCGTAGCGATGTTCATCGAATGCCGGCGACGAATTCTTGATGAATTGCTTTACATTTCTCAAATACATTGGCCAGTGCGGCGTAATGGGTGATCTTTGAAACGCCTCCTGCATTGCACGGACACCTTCTTCCGCCTGCACTGGAATTGGTGCGGCGCGGGCGGCGTGCGAATGTTCAGCAGATTGACCGTTCCCCGGCGCTGCCGCAATTTCTCGCTCAGGTTCTTCCGATTGTCCGTGCGCTTGTTCTTTTAGTTCGACAAGCAGACTGCGGTCAACCTGTTTCAGTTTCACGTAACCGGCGGCAGCCATCTTTTCGATGAAATCGCGAAAGGTGCTGGCGCCGTAATCACGTTCCGAAAATGTCGAATCGAGTTGAAGAAGCGTGCTCTTCAGCAGTCCGAGTTGCGGAGAGACCTCGCGGTCCGTCAAAACTTTCAGGGCGCGCCGGACAAGAGGAAATGCTTTGGAAAGATCGCCCTCGCTCACGGCCCGAGTCCGCTCTGCCTGCCGGCGTGGTCCGGGTTGCGGGCCGATTAGGTTCTCGTAAGCGATGAACTCATGACAGTTCTTTTGAAGAATGATGCTGGTAAAACTGCGCCCGCCG
>Ga0209058_1000894_pt1 | contig 25681 bp, 17 predicted proteins | sample GraSoiAngelo_147_FD_185904 | JGI IMG/M metagenome (GOLD analysis project Ga0209058, IMG submission 185904) | Grasslands soil microbial communities from the Angelo Coastal Reserve, California, USA - 14_1009_05_40cm (SPAdes) (version 2) | ecosystem: Environmental > Terrestrial > Soil > Grasslands ... | reverse complement strand
GATGCTCTTGATGCTGCCGCCCGCAGCCGCGGCGACGGCGAACGCCGCCGCCTCCGTGTTCGCGGGCATCTCCATGACCGCGACGATGTCGTACTCGCCGAACGCGAAGAACGCGGTTTCGAAGCTGCCGCCGAGCTTCTCGACGACCGGGCGCAAAACCTTCGTGCGATCCTGCGGGTTCTTCACGAGCGCGGCCCACGCCTGAGGGGTGTAGGCGACCTGGACGAGATAGTGCGCCATGGGACCTCCTTGGATGCTGCGCCGGAGGGCGATCCGGCCCGCGGTTTCCGATTGCAGCGGGGTGAGGACGGATTCTAGTCCCGCGCCCTGGTCGTTGCAACGCGGCCGCGAGACAACGTCACGCTTATGGCAACGGCCAGCCAGAACAGGAAGCCGCCGAGCCCGTCCGGGACTCTCGTCGAGTAGGCAAACAGATCCGGCTCCGCGACAACTCCGTTCACGAGAGCGGGACTGTCGCACCAGTATCGCGGGGAGTCAGGCACGCTCGATTCGACGAGGCGAATCGTGACGACGTCGCCGATATTCAGGTGACGTGTCCACTCGGCCCAGTACGGGTCCGCGGCCCCAAGAGGAGCGTTGCCGTCTCGCTGCCCGCACACGCGTAGATCGAATCCGGAGCCGAACAACGACGTGACATCTGCGTCAACTGACCACACGTCGTCCGCGCCGGCCAGACAGTATCGTTCGCCGTTGACGGCCACTTCTAAACAGAGCATGTATAGAACCTCTGTTTTTGAGCCGACCGCGCCACGCTTTGGCAGAAAAGCCGGCGTGGCCATCGTCGGCGGTACTGCGACGAAGGCGTTCTGCGGTGATCACTACGATTTCGGACTATCCTAAACCGGAGATCGCCTTACACGATTTTCCGGCGCTGCGCTTTCAGCGATCCGGCGGCGGGCGACGGTGATGCGTCGCCTGTTCGTACGCGTGGGCGAGCGAGAGCACGCGCGCGTCGGACCAGAGGCGGCCGAGAAACGAGATGCCGAACGGGTAGCGGCCGCCGAGCAGTCCGGCCGGCACCGTCACCTGCGGCAGACCGGTCATCGCGCTCTCTTCGCACGTGCCCGGCTCGCCGCCGTAGCGTTCGAGCCCGCCCTCGTGCGTGTGCGGCCGCGCCTGGTTCGCCGGATAGACGAGCGCGTCGAGACGCTGCGCGTCCATCGCGCTGACGAACAGGCTCCGGAAGCTCTCGCGCCCGGCGTAGAACTTCGCCGTCGCGGCGCGAAGGTCGTCGCCTTCGGGCGTCGGCCGCAACGCGTCATCGAACCGGCGCGCGCTGTCGGGGGCGAGCTTGCCCGACGCGAGCAGATCGTCGATCGTCAGCACCTTCTCTCCACGCCCGGCGCCGCGCGAGAGATACGCCGTCCACGCCGCCTTCAGCGATCCGGGCGCGCTGCCGCGCGACGCGCGATACTGCGCGTCGAGATCCGCAATGGTGACGTCCACCACCGTCGCCCCGGCCGCGCGAAGCTCGTTGACCACGGTCTCCATCGTCGCGGCGGCCTCCCGCTCTCCGGTCACGCCGACGAACAGCTGCCGCACGACGCCGATCCGCGCGCCTTTGAGCGCAGCCGGATCGAGCGATGCCGCGAACGATCCGCGGACGTGCTGGTCCGCTTCCTTCGTCGTCTCGTCTTCGGGATCGACACCGGCCACCTGATCGAGCACGAGCGCGAGCTCGCGAACCGACTTCGCGATCGGACCGACGGCGTCGTTGAACGTGTTGAGCGGCATCACCCCCGCGCGGCTCGTCAGCCCGCGCGTCGTGCGAATCGTCGCGAGCGACGCGAACGACGCGGGGTTCGAGAGGGAGTTGCAGGTGTCGGTGCCGAACGCGACGGCCACGAAGCTGCGTGATACGCCGGTCGCGCTGCCGCCGCTCGACCCGGCGGTGCTGAGCGACGCGTCGTACGCATTGCCGATCGTCCCGCCGACGCTGCTGATGCCGAAGTCGCCGAACGGGAACTCGTCGAGGTTCGTCTTGCCCAGCACGATCGCGCCGGCGCGGCGCATGCCGGCCGCCATGTGCGAGTCGCGGCGCGGGCGGTGCTCGACCAGCGCCAGCGATCCGCCCGTCGTCGGCAGCCCGAGCACGTCGATGTTGTCCTTGAACGCGACGGGGATGCCGTGAAACGGACTCCGCACGCGGCCGGCCGCGCGCTCGGCATCGAGCGCCCGCGCGTCGCCGAGGGCATGCGGGTTGAGCGCGAGCATCGAGCGAAGCGTCGTGCCGTTCCGATCGAACGTCGACAGGCGTCGGAGGTATTCGCGGACGATGTCCTCGGATGTCGTCGCGCCGCTCGCGAGCGCGTCCTGCAGTTGCGGTGTCGTCTTCTCGACGACGGTGAACGGCGACGGCGCGCTCCGGTCGGGCAGACGCCAGTTGACGATCTGCGCGCGCTGCCGCGGCGTGAGGCCGCGAAGATCCGGCTCTGCCAGGAGTCGGCGCGCAGTCTCGGTTACAAGCGCGATCTGCGAGCCCGCGGCTGGGATTGCCGGAGTGCCTTGCGAGAACGGCGGCTGATGCTTCGGCGCGACGAGGCCGTCGCGGATCGGGATCGGAAAGCCGCCGCGCGGATCGTACGTTTCGCTGAGCCCTTTCACGACGAACATCATCAGCGACACAGTGCGTCCCGGCTCGATCGTCAGCGTGAACACGTAGCCGATGTGAGCGGGATCGAAGCCGGGCCACGGATCGACGAACGGATCCGCGTACATGTCGCCGGCCTTCTTCAGCAATCCGACCGTCCTCGATCCGAGCACGTGCGCCGACGGACCGTGGCCGGATGGCCCCCGCATCGGATCGTCGACGCCGCGCGCGTTCTGCATCACGGTGACGAAGCCGTCTTCCGGATCGATGGCGCGATTCCCGTTCGACGTGGTCGCAACGGCGACGCGGCCGCCGTCCTCGTACGCGCCGGCCGCCCCGCCCCAGGCGACGTCGACGAGGCGCGCCTCGGCGGCGACGTTCGTGAAGCTGTCGACGTATCGCAGATAGTTCGTGTCTCGCGGCGCGTCAATCGATCGATCGACGACGATGCCGCTCTGCAGGACCGGCGTGATCGAGTCGAAGCGCTCCGAACCGTCGTAGGCGAGGCCGAATCCGCGGAGGTACTGGTTGCGCGCGAGCGTCGCGCCATTTGCGAGGCGCACTTGCAGCTTGAGATAGCCGAACCCGTTGAACGGATTCGCGGCACCGCCGGTCGCGATGCCGCCGCTGTCCTGCGACCACGCGGATGTGTCCTGAATGTCCCAGAACTGGCCGTCGGCCGACGGCGTGCGCGTCACGGCGCGCGGGACCATGGTGGCCGCGAGCACGATCAGGAGCGCGACGCCGCAGCGCTTCACGACGCGATCAATGCAGCTTGGCCGCCACGCCTTTGAGCGTCGCGGCCAGCGAACGCAGCCGGGCGGCGTCTCGTCCCACGGCCGCGGCCGCGTCGCGATCGAGCTGCGCGGCCAGGCCGTCGAGCTGATCGATCGCCGCCTGGCTCTTCCCGCGGCTCGAGCGCGCATCGTCGGCGCGATCGACCGCGGTCCTCACGGCGCGCGCGCGTTCCGGCTCGATCGCCTTGCCGCGCGTGAGCTGATCGAGGTAAGCGCGCGCGACGACCGCCGTCGCCGGCCATGCGACCCGTCCCTGCTCCTGCACGTTGAGCTCGTCGGTGCGAACCTGCGTCGCGGCGTCGATCTCGTTCTGCGACAGGTACTCGCTCGGCGTCAGCCGGAAGACGTCGATGCCGCGCGCGATCTCCGACCCGTAGATGTTGCCGTTGTACCAGTACGCCGACCAGTAACCCCCGGTGATCAGCGTCTTCGCGTCGATCGGGCCGCGATCGAAGAACGCGATCTCGATCGCGTGCGCCGAGTCGGTGAAGTCGAACACCGAGACGCCACCCTGATACCAGCCCTGCGCCATGATGTCCCGGCCCGGCACCGGGATGAGCGACCCGTTGTGCGCGACGCAGTTCTCCTGCTCGGTCTGGGCCGCCGGCATCTTGTAATAGCCGCGGAACTGCAGCTTGCGATCGACGATGTCGAAGATCGCGTCGGCGCCCCACGTCGGCGGATCGGTGGCGCGGCAGCGCGGCCGCGTGCCGCCGCCCCACTCGTCGGTGAAAATCACTTTCGTGCCGTCGTTGTTGAACGTCGCCGAGTGCCAGTAGGCGAAGTTCTTGTCCGTCGCCTGATCGAGGCGCACCGGATGTTCCGGGTCGGAGATGTCGAGCAGGATGCCGTTGCCCGAGCAGGCGCCCGCCGCCAGACCGACTTGCGGGAATACCGTGATGTCGTGACACTGATTGGTTTCCGGCGTCTTCTGCGTGCCGGGTCCGTGTTCGCCGCCGGACCACAGTCCGTTGATCGCGCCGGTCGTCGGATCCGCGAAGATGCGCGGGCGGTTGACGATTTTCGCGTTCTGCGGCGCCGCGAGCGGCACCTTGATCACGTCGACGCTGAAGAGCGCCGTGTTCGGATCTTCACCGGGCTTGAGCCCCGAGCAGCCGGCGAGCTCTTCCGCCGATCGGACCAGGCTGGTCCCCGAGCCGTACACATAGAGATTGCCCGGATCCTTCGGATCGGGCACGAGCGTATGCGTGTGCGATCCGCGGCACGTCTGAATCGCCGCGATCTGGCGCGGCCTGCTGAGATCGCTGATGTCGAAAATGCGGATGCCGCGGAACCGTTCGGCGCTGACCTTGTCCTGAATACCCTGCGTGCCGCAGTCGATGCGGCCGCGCGTCTGCTCGACCGACATGAACAGCAGGTTGCCGTGCACCGACACGTCGCCCTGCCCGCCGGGACACACCGCCGACGCGAGCAGCTTCGGCTTCCTGGCGATCTCGACGTCGTAGGTATTGAAGCCGTGGAAGTTGCCCATGAAGAGGTGCGTGCCGCTGAACGCGAGGTCGGAGTTGGCGAATCCGAGCATGTTCGCGAACCGCGGGTCGGGCGGTTCATTCGGATCCGGAGGAGGCAGGTTGGGGTCGCGTTCGGGCGGCGTCGGCGTGCCGCCGGGCGCCTTCGGATCGAAAAATCCTTCGGGCTTGGGCAGCGTGGCGACGCGCTCCATGTTCTTCGCGGCCTCGCCGGCATCGCGCAGTCCGGCCTTGAGGCCGACGCGCGGATCGGCGGCGGGCGTCGACCCGCGGCGCTCCTGCGCGCCGCCCGTGACGCCGACACACACGAGCAGAAGCGACATGTACAGAAGGATGTTTCCGATAGATCTCATCGCTGATGCTCCTTCATCAGTGTGTTGAGCATGGCCCCCATCCGATCGATTTCGGCGGTCTGGTCCGCCTCGACGTCCGACGCGAACGCGAAGACCTCCGATTCCTGAGCCGCGCCGGGGCTCGCGAACAGGTCCTTCACCATCGTCAGCGCGCCCTCGTGATGTCGAATCATGTATTCGAGAAAGAGCCGATCGAACTCGACGCCCTTTGCCGCCTCGAGGCGCGCCATGTCGTCCGGCGTGAGCATGCCCGGCATCAGCGCGACTCCGTGCGTGTGATGCTCGCGGCCGGTCGGCACCTGCTGTCCGCGATCCGCGAGCCATCGCTGCATCATCTTGATCTCGTCGACCTGCGACAGCTCGATGCGCAGCGCGAGCTTCTTCATAACGTCGCTGCCGCTGTGGGTGCGCAGGAGATCGGTCATCTCGATCGCCTGCGTGTGATGGCCGATCATCCCCTGCATGAACTTGATGTCGGCGCCGATGTACTGCACCTGCGAAAGATCGATCGCCTGCTCGGCGCCGATCACCCGCGTCGGCTCGCCCGGAGCGCCCGGCTGGACGATGGGCGGACGCGCCTCAACGGCCGTAACGCCAGCGGTGCGGCACGCCGCGAACGAGACCAGCGCCGGAAGCAGAGCGACGACGCGCATCAGGTCGATGTGCGCCCATCGTACACGAGCCGCCGATCGCCGCTCGGGGTTCGCGCGTAAGGAATTCATGCGGTTCGCGCCACGTGCCTTCATCGAATGGATGGTCTCGACCGTCACGCAAGCACGCAATAGTCGGGCTAATGGTACGTCGTTTGCGTCGACGATGTTTATGCATCTCCGCGCAATCGCTGGTGCGGCATTCCTGACCGTTGTCTGCGCATGCGGGCCGACGATGCCTCCCACGTCGGCGCCGAAGCCGGCGGATCCGACGTTCGATCCGTTTCGAACCGTCCTGCAGCAATACATCGATCAGACCCAGCCATATCGCAAGCAGGCGGCGCAAGCTCAGGAAAGTACGCCGGGGAAAGCGACGCCGACGACCGCCGCCGCCACCGCCGTGCGGACGCGGCAGAACGATCTGGGAGACGCGCTGCGAACGAAGCTGCGTCCGAACGCGCGTCAGGGCGAGCTGTTCACGCCCGACATCACAGACGCGTTCCGGCATCGGATCGCGGCCGCCTTCGATTCGCCGAAACGGGATCTGCTGCTCGACGACATGGCCGAGCAGCTGACCACTCCGGCGCCGACGCAGACGGCGCGGATCAACCAGCGTCTCGAGGCGCCGCGGATTCCGCCGCGGCTGATGGAGCTGCTACCGCCGCTGCCCAAGCAGCTCGAGTACGACTTCACCGATCGCACGCTCGTCCTGCGCGACGTCGACGCGGACGTCGTCGTCGACTATCTGCCGGACGCGTTTCCGGTGAAGGCGACTGCAAGCGTGCCGACGGTGCCGCCGCAGCCGATCGTCGGCGGCGCCACGTCGCCGCTGCCGATGCCGCAGCTGCGCGGCGGAACCGTGTTCGCGCTCATTGGCGACAGCGGATCCGGCGATCAGCCGCAGGAAGCGGTCGCCCAGGCGATGCTCACCTACTTCAACACCGCACGGCGCTTCTCGTTCGTGCTGATGCTCGGCGACAACCTGTATCACGACGACTACGAGAACGAATTCCTGGTTCCGTACAAGGCGCTGCTCGATCGCGGCGTCAAGTTCTACGCGGCCATCGGCAACCACGATCGCGACCTCGAGATCCACTTCAAGCCGTTCAACATGAGCGACAAGGATCGGTACTCGTTCGACGAAGGGAACGCGCGATTCGTCGCGTTGAACAGCAATCATCCGGGCGATCCGGACCAGATCAGATGGCTCGACGGCGTGTTCACGGATGCGGGCGACAAGTGGCGCATCTGCTTCTTCCACCATCCGCTCTATTCATCCGGACAGCACGCATCGGAAAGCCACGACGTGATCCGGCCGGCGTTCGAGCCGGCGCTCGTGCGCAATCACGTCGACGTCGTGTTCGGCGGACACGAACATCTCTACGAGCGCGTACGGCCGCAGGAAGGCGGCATCCGGTACTTCGTGTCGGGAGGCGGCGGCAGGAGCTTGTACGACTATCGAAAGAGTCCGTTCGACGAGATCGGCGTCTCGGAACATCACTTCATGGTCGCGGAGATTGCCGGCGATCGGCTCTTCTTCGAGGCGATCAGCCAGCAGCAGAAAGTGATCGATTGCGGAGTGCTGTATCGGCGCGCGGGCGCGAAGCCCGACAACGACACGACGAAGTGGCTCTCACAGTGCGAGGCGAGCCGTCCGCGGATTGTGACGACGCAATAGCCGCGTGTCGCGCGAGCGCGTTGACGTTTTCCTGATGTCGGCCTGCTATAGTCGTGCTGCCGTGCTTAGCAGGTCGCTGACTCGCGCCGTGTTCTCGGCGGTCCTTCTTCTGGGGATATTCGCCGGCGCCGTCCGCTCGCCGTCGATTCCCTCCGGTAGTCACCACACCGGGTTCAACGGCATCCGCAGCGCACCGGACCGGCGCCTGCCAGCCTCGATTGCGGCGGTCGAGCTCTCCGCCGGCCGCCTTCTGACGGCGATCGTCGCCGCAGACATCGACGCGGACGGCGATTTGGACGTCGTCGCGAGCGACAGCGCGCTGGAGCTGTACGTCTGGGTCAACGACGGCGCCGGCCACTTCACGCGCCGCGATCCGATTCAATCCCGGAGCTGGCATCCGCTTCCGGCCGATCCGGCCGTCGACGGCCGTGCGGTCAGCATCGAATCGTTCACCCAGAGCAATCCGCCGTCGGTCAGCGCCGACTGGCGTCTCACCGCATGGTCGCTCGACGCGTCGACGTTCTCGCTGACGCGGCTGGCGGCGGCGCCGTCCACGGACCACCGCTCCACGCGCGTCCCTCGCGCGCCTCCTCTCTCGATCACGCTGTAGTCAGCTTTCAGCTGATAGCTCGTTCTCCTTTTTTGTTCGAAGAGAGGTGCTATGCGTTTCGAACGGCGCGCCTGTGCGCGTACTTCGATTTTCTGCGTTCTTGTGCTGAGCGCGTCCGCCGCGGCGAAGGCGCAGCCGGCGGCGATCGATATCGACCGGGCCGTGCGCGAAGCGCTGGATCGCAACCTGACGCTGCTGGCGGAGCGCTATTCGATCGGCATCGCCGACGCGCGCCTGCTGGCGGCGCGGCTCCGGCCGAACCCAGTGTTCACATACAACTCGATGCTGCCGGACGCGACGATCTACAACAACAACATCAATCCGGTCGAGACGGTCTTCCGCACCGACGTCATCGTGGAAGGCGGCGGCAAGCGCCAGCAGCGGATCGAGGTTGCGGAACAGGCGCGTTCGATCGCCGAGCTGCAGCTGCTGAACACGATGCGCACGATCGTGCTCGACGTGCAGAGCGCCTTCGTCGACGTCGTGCTCGCGAGAGAAAACGTCGCGCTCGCGCAGGAGTCGCTGCAGGCCTTCAACGCGCTCGTTCAGGTGAACGCCGTGCGCGTTCGCGCCGGCGATCTGTCGCAGATCGAGCTCACCCGGTCGCGGCTCGCGGCGCTGCAGTTTCAGAACGACGTGCGGCAGCAGGAGTCGAAGCTCGTCGTCGCGCGCAACAGGCTGAAGACGCTGATCGGCCGCACGGGTCCGGAGCCCGTCGACTTCGTCGGCGATTTCCGCCGCGGCGCCGACGGGTTGGATCTCGGGGTGCTGCGCGACCGCGCGCTCCGGCTGCGGCCCGACGTTCAGGCCGTGCGGCGCGATCAGGCGCGATCGACGGCCGATATCCGCCTGCAAATCGCCCAGGGCAAGATCGATTACACGATCAGCGGCGAATTCCACCGCCAGCGCGCGCCGTCGGGCACGGGCAATCAATACGGCGTGTACCTCAGCGTGCCGATCCCGATCTTCAACCGTAACCAGGGAGAGATCGAGCGGGCGCGGCAGGAGGAACATCAGCTCGAGGCGAAGATCCGCGCCGTCGAAGCCGACGTCTCGGCTGAAGTCGAAGCCGCGTACGAAACCTACGCCTCGTCGCGCGACGTCGTGAACACGATCGAAGCGGCCATGCTCGCGCAGGCGCGCGACGTACGGACCACGACCGCCTATTCGTACCGCCGCGGCGAAGCGAGCTTCGTCGAGTTCCTCGACGCCACGCGCGCGTTCAACGACACGATGCACAGCTACAACGAGGCGCGCGCCGAGTACGCGCGCAGTCTCTACACGCTCGACTCGGCAACCGGCGCGTCGGTATCGACGCTCGCGCCCCTGAAGGTGACGCCATGAAGCACGTGATCGGTCTGCTCGCCACGCTGGCCGGCCTCGCAGCCGCAACCGGCTGCGACGGTCGCGCCGCGACGCCCGCCGAAACGACGGGCCGGCCCGCGGCGGCGCCCGGCGTCGTAGAGGTTCCGCCGGACTCGCCGATGCTCGCGCAGCTGAAACGCGACACCGTGAAGCTCGTCGATCTGCCGACCGACGAGGTCGTCGCGCCCGGCAAGATCGAAGCGAACCCCAACCGGGTGTCGAAGGTGGTCCTTCCGGTCAGCGGACGAATCACGTCGGTGCTCGTCAAGACGGGTGACGCGGTGGAAGAGGATCAGCCGCTCCTCACGATCGCCAGTCCCGACGCCGACAGCGCCATGTCGGCGTACCTGTCGGCGCAGGCGACGGTCACGCAGGCCGAGGCGGCGCTCGGCAAGGCACAGGCCGACTTGGATCGCGCGTCCGATTTGTTCGAGCACAACGCCGTGGCCAAAAAGGACGTACTGAACGCTGAGAGCGCCCTCACGCAGGCGAAGGCAGCCGTCCAACAGGCGCATGCGTCGCGCGAGCAGACGGTGAGGCGGCTCAGCGTCCTCGGCCTCACGGCGAGCGAATCGCGGCAACAGGTCGTCGTCCGGTCGCCGCTGGCCGGAAAGGTCCTGGAGCTGACCGTCGTGCCCGGCGAGTACCGCAACGACACGAGCGCGAGCGTCATGACGATCGCCGATCTGGCGACCGTGTGGGTGACGTCGCAGGTACCGGAAAGCTACATCCGCTTCGTGCAGATCCGCGAGCGCGTCGAGATCAGCCTCGTCGCCTACCCGGGCGAGGTGTTCGAAGGGCGCGTGTCGCGCATCGCCGACGTCGTCGATCCGCAGACGCGCACCGTGAAGGTGCAGGCGGAAATGGACAACCGCGCCGGACGCTTCCGGCCCGAGATGTACGGCAGCATCCATCACATCGAGGCCGTGGCGAAGACAGTGGTCGTTCCCGCCGGAGCGGTGGTCGAGAACAACGACGGGCGCAGCATCGTGTTCGTCGAGACGTCGCCCGGGCGCTTCGAACAGCGTCAGGTGTCGGTCGGCAAGCGCGCGGGCGACGTCGTGAGAGTCGTGAACGGCGTGACGCCGGGCGATACGGTCGTCGTCGACGGCGTGATGCTCCTCAAAGGCATGCTGAGGCCGAGCGCCCGCGGCCCGCACGAACCCTGCGGGGTCCCCAACGCGGAAGCCGCGTTGGGGTGCGGTAGCGAGTCAGCGCCTGCGGCACGCCGAGAGAATGCCCGCCGCAGCGCCATTGCGAGCGGGGGTGGGGTCCCCGCGAGCCTTAAGAGATGATCGCGAAACTGCTGCGCCTCGCGCTCACCCAGCGATTTCTCTCCGTCGTGCTCGGCGTCGGGCTGGTGGCGCTCGGCGTCTGGGCGTTCATGCAGCTGAGCGTCGAGGCGTACCCGGACATCTCCGACACGCAGGTCGTCGTCATCACGCTGTATCCGGGCCATGCGGCGGAAGAGATCGAGCAGCAGGTGTCGGTGCCGATCGAGCGGGCGTTGAACGGCGTTCCGAACGTGATCGCGCGCCGGTCGCGCACGATCTTCGGCCTGTCGGTCGTCGAGCTGACGTTCGAGTACGGCACCAACGATTACTTCGCGCGCCAGGTGGTGCTCGAGAAGCTGCGCGACGCGACGCTGCCCGACGGCGTCACGCCGTCGCTCGGTCCCCTCTCGACGCCGATCGGCGAGCTCTATCGGTACACGCTCGACGGACGGAACTACGACTCGCAGCAACTGCGCGAGATCGAGGACTGGATCGTCGAGCCGAGGCTGCTGCAGGTCGCAGGCGTGACCAACATCACGCCGTTCGGCGGGACGATCAAGCAGTACCAGATCGAGGTCGATCCGGTTGCGCTCGGCAAGTACGGACTGTCGATCAAGGACATCGCGCAGGCCGTCGACTCGAACAATCAGAACGCCGGCGGCGCGCTCCTCGACAACCGGCAGCAGGGGCTCGTGGTGCGCGGCGTCGGACTCATTCAATCGATCGCGGACATCGAGAACGTGGTCGTGTCCGCCAGCGGCGGGGTGCCGGTGTTCGTCCGCGACGTCGGGCGGGTGCACGTCGGCCCCGCGCCGCGCTCCGGCATTTTCGCCGTCGGCACCGAGACCGACCACGTCGAAGGCATCGTGCTGATGCGCCGCGGCGAGAATCCGAGCCAGGTGCTGAAGGGCGTCCACGAGGCGATCGACGAGCTCAACGGCACCATGCTGCCGCCCGGCGCGGCGATCGTGCCGATCTACGATCGCACCGATCTCGTCGACAACACGCTGCACACCGTGACGCACACGCTCGTCGAGGGACTCGTGATCGTGGTCGCGGTCCTCTTCCTGTTCCTCGGCAGCGTGCGCGCCGCGGTGCTGACCGCGATCACGATTCCGCTCTCGCTGCTCTTCGCGTTCGTCTGCATGCACTTCAGCGGCATCCCCGCCAACCTGCTCAGCCTCGGCGCAATCGACTTCGGCATCATCGTCGACGGCACGCTCGTGATGGTCGAGCACATCGTGCATGCGCTGTCGCACCGCCAGCCGCGAGCGGGCGAAGGCGCGCTCGACGTCATCCGCGACGCGGCGCTGGAGGTCGAGCGGCCGATCTTCTTCTCGCTCCTGATCATCGTGTCGGCCTACATCCCCCTCTTCACGCTCGAGCGCGTCGAGCGCCGGCTGTTCACGCCGATGGCCTTCACCGTCTGCTATGCGCTGATCGGATCGATGCTGATCGCGCTGACGCTCATTCCCGTCCTCGCGACGTATCTGTTCCGCCGCACGACGAAGACCTGGGACAATCCGGTGCTGACGTGGCTGGCCGCGCGTTACGAGCGCGCGCTGGCGTGGTCGATCGCGTTTCCGACGCGCGTGGTCGCCATCGCCGTCGTCGTCGTCGCGGCGGCGGGACTTCTGTCGCTGCGCCTCGGCTCCGAGTTCCTGCCGCAGCTCGATGAAGGCGTTCTCTGGATCCGCGCGAACTTTCCGGCAGGCATCTCGCTCGACAAATCGGCGGACCTCGCGTCCACCATTCGATCGCTGGTCGGCCAATCCGCCGAGGTGAAAACAGTCAGTTCACAGACGGGCCGGAACGACGACGGGACCGATCCGTACGGCCCGAACAGGAACGAATTCTTCGTCGCGCTGGCGCCGTACGACACGTGGCCGCACGGAAAACGGAAATCGGATCTGATCGAGGAACTGAACGCGCGGCTGCGCAGCGCGGTGCCTGGAGCGTTCTTCAGCTTCACGCAGCCGATTATCGACAACGTCACGGAGGCCGTCACAGGATCGCCCGCCGACCTCGCCGTGATCATCACCGGGCCGGATCTTGCCGAGCTGCGCAGACTCGGACAGGACGCGCTGGGCGTCCTGCAGAAGGTGCCAGGCGCCGCCGACACCGGCATCGAGCAGGAAGAGGATCAGGCGCAGCTCCGGATCCGGATCGATCGGCAGGCGGTCGCGCGCTACGGCATCAACGTGCGCGACGTCCAGGACGTGATCGAGCTGGCGATCGGCGGCCGCACGGTCAGCACGTTCTTCGAAGGCGAGCGGCGCTTCGACATCGCCGTCCGTTACGTGCCGGAAGCGCGCACCGATCCGTCGGCCATCGGCACGATTCTCGTGGCCACGCGCGACGGCGGGCACGTCCCCCTGTCGCAGCTCGCGGAGATTCAGGTCGTCAACGGCGCGAGCATCATCGCGCGCCGCGAGAACCACCGCCAGATTTCGGTGCGCACGAACATCCGCGGCCGCGACCAGGGTGGATTCGTGCAGGAAGCGCAGGAGCGGTTCGCCGCCGCGGTGAAGCTCCCGGACGGTTACCGCGTCGAGTGGGGCGGACAGTTCGAGAACCTCGCGCGCGCGCGCCGGCGGCTCGCGTTCATCCTGCCGATCACGATCCTCGTCATCTTCTGTCTGCTGTTCTTCACGTTCGGATCGGTGAGCTACGCCGGTCTCGTGCTGCTGAACGTGCCGTTTTCGCTCGTGGGCGGCATTCTCGCCCTCTACCTTCGCGGCATCAATCTGAGCGTCTCGGCCGCCGTCGGCTTCATCTCGCTGTTCGGCGTGGCGGTGATGAGCGGGGTCCTCGTCGTGTCGGAGATCAGCGCGCGGCGCGCGGATCGCCGCGTCCGCGGGCGCGACGCCGTCGTGCAGGGATCGCTCGCGCAGATGCGTCCGGTGCTGATGATGATCGTCGTCGCGATGCTCGGCATGGTGCCCGCCGCCTTCGCGACCGGCGTCGGCTCCGACGTGCAGCGGCCGCTCGCAACCGTCGTCGTCGGCGGGCTGCTCTCCACGCTGGTGCTCACGCTGCTGGCGCTGCCGGCGCTCTACTGGCTGATCGCCGGCCGTGCGGAAGGCGAACCATCATGAACAGTCCCGTCAAGCTGCTGCTGCTCTTCCTCAACGAATCGGACGCGTTGAGTGGCCGTCCGCTCTACGAGGTGATCGTCGAGCGCCTGCGCCAGCTCGAGATCGCCGGCGCGACGGCGACGATCGGTCTCATCGGGTTCGGGCATCACCAGCGGCTGCATCACAAAGGACTGTTCGGCATCGCCGACGATCGGCCGGTGACCATCGTGGCCGTGGAGGAAGAAGCGAAGCTGCGCGCGATCGTGCCGGAAATTCGCGGCATGCTGCGCGAAGGACTGATCGTGCTCGTCGACGCGGAGCTGCTCGCCGATATGGCCGCGAATGTGGCCGATGCCTAGCGCGTCGCGCTGCCGACGCCTGATCGGTCACGTGCGGCGGTGGACGGAGCGTCCGGTCAGAACTTGACCCGCGCGGAGAGCAGTAGCTGCCGGGCGGAGCGCGTGGTCACGGGCTGGCGGAACAGCGGCGATTCGAGCGTGCCGACGTAGGTCCCATAGTTCACGGAAAGTAGCGGCTCAGAAGCTCCATCGCACCCCCAGCTGCAGCTGCCGCATGTCTCCGACGGCCAGCACCTGCCTGAATGTCGGCGACGGCGTCGCGCCGTTGCCGATGGTGTTGTTCACGTTGACCACGTTCGTCTGATTGAACACGTTGAAGCCCTCGAGCATCAGCTCCACGCGGTGCGTGTTGAACGTGACGGCCCGCGACACCCTGACGTCGAACGACGTCGTGCCGCACGTCGCGGCCAGGTCCGAGAAGCACGGCAGCCGTCCCGTATTGCGTCCGACGCCGGCAGGCCGATCGTTGAACGTCCCGTCACCGTTGTTGTCGGCGCCGGTGACGATGTTGAACGGCGCCGCCGATGCGTACTGATAGAGCCACCCAATCTGGAAGCCGCCGAGCGCGCGGCGCACCGACCCGCTCGATCCGTCGCCCAATGTTCCGCTGACGACAAGACGGCCGCGCTGATCGTGTCCGACGGTCCTTTGTCGGCGAGCACGTCGTTCTGCGTCTGCGGCGTCTGGAAGAACGCGTTGCCCGCATCGTCCTCGCTCTTCGACAAGGTGAACGACACGCGGATCCTTCCCCACCGCAGGCCGCGCGTCTCGACCGACGCCGTCGCGCCGCTGAACCACGAATCGCCGATCGAGTCGTACTGCGAGATGTTCGCGAAGTTCGGATTCGGCCGTCCCGCCGCGGTCAGCACGTTGACGTTGTGCGACATCAGAATGTTGTGGCCGCGCAGATACGTGTAGCCGATCTGCGCCGACAGCACGTTCGCGATCGCGCGCTCGACCTGCACGGCCGCCTGCTCGCTGCGCTGCGCCTGCACGTCAGGATTCATGTTGCTGATCGAGACGAGCACGCCGGAGGGAAAGGCCGACAGCACGTTCGGCCACCCGGGCGCACCCGGCTGACCGGCCGACAACACGGCCGTCTGATAGATCCGGCCGTCGCGTTGGATCGCGTTCGAGGTCGCCCGCAGCGGCACGCGATCGAAGTACACGCCGCCGCTCGCACGGTACACGGTCTTGCCGTCGGCCGGCGCATACGCCGCGCCGATCCGCGGCGACACGTTGTTCCGGTCCGGGTTGATCGGGCTCGGCAGCCATTGCACGTCGTAGCGGAGGCCCGCATTGATCGTCAGGTCCCCGCGCGGACGCCATTCGTCCTGTGCGAAGACGCCGAGGTTCGGATTCGACTGCAGCAGCGACGTCTGCCCGAAGGCCTGCTGGAACTGGGAGTAGGCGCCGCGCTGAAAGTTGGCGAGTGAGGTGAAGGTATAGGAGCCGGCCGTCGCGCCTGGAAACGTGATGTTGATGCGGTTGTAGAGCACGTCGGCGCCGGTCTTGATCAGATGCGAGCCTCGCTGCAGCGTCAGCGTATCGATCCCTTCGACGACGTCGGCGTCGCGAGCGGTCGGCGACGAGGTCCAGTTGCCGAAGGCGGCGACGCCGGAGATGCTCACCGCGGGACCGATCGTGTCGTTGACCGCGCTCCCCAGGCGGCTGCGTGTGTACTGCACGCGCGCCTCGTTGATCGTTCCCGACGAGAACGTCGTGAGGTAGTTGGCGGCGACGGCGTGATCGGTGTCGTCGAGCGCCTGGCCGCGGCTGACGTCGTTCAGCGCGCCGATGTTGCGCGCATTCGGGCTGCCGACGTCGTACAAGTTGTAGCGGAGTTGCAGCCGCGACGCGCCGCTCGCCTGGTGATCCACGCGCCCGAACACGTTGGTGGTGTCGTAGCCGGTCGTGTAGTTGCCGGTCGCAATGCGCGGACCCCGATAGCCGACGGCATCGAGCGTCGTGTTGATCGCCGACACGGCCGACGGCGCGATTGTGACGATCGCCGTGAGGTCGCGCTGCGTTCGCTCGACGTTGCCGAACCAGAAGGTGCGATCCTTCGCGATCGGTCCTCCGAAGCTGAATCCGTACTGGTTCTGCTTCAGCGGATCCTTGCGCGTTGCGAGCGGGTTCTTCACGTCGAGCGCGTCGTCGCGAAAGAATTCGTACGCGCGGCCGCTGTTGCGATTCGTCCCCGACTGCGTGACGAGGCTGACGACGCCGGCCGACGCCCGGCCGAATTCGGCCGTGCCGCCGGAGGTCACGACCTCGAACTCGCGCACGACTTCTTCGCTCAGCGAGATGCCCGCGAGATCGGCGGCGTCGTCGTTGGCGGAAAGGCCGTCCACGACGACGTTGTTGTTCAGATTGCGCTGGCCGCCGATGGAAACGCCCGTCGCCGGCACCGCCGACGTTTCCGCGAACCGATCCGTGTTGCGCAGGTTGGTGCGCGAGACGTTCGGCGCGAGCAGGGCGAGGTCGAGATAGTTCCGGCCGTTCAGCGGCAGCGTGTCGACTTCATGAGGGGTAATCGTCGACGCGACCTCCGTCCGCCGCGCCTCGACGAGCGGCGCGGGCGCCTCCACCTGCACCGACTCTTCGAGCGCCACCTTCAGCATGATCGGCACGTCGATCTGATCGCCGACCGACAGCGTCAGGTTCGCGTTCGCCGTCGTGAAGCCGGAGAGCTGAACCGCAAGATGATAATTACCGACTGGCAGGTACAGCAGCCGGAAGCGACCGCGTTCGTCGCTGACGCCGCGCCATATCTGATTGGTATCGTGATTCCGAATCGTCACCGTCGCGCCCGGCACGACGGCTTCGCTCGCATCGCGCACCGTCCCGGTGACGTTGGCTGACGTCACCGTCTGCGCCGCCGCGAGCGCGCACCACACATACACCGACACGATTGCCAGGAACGCGGATCGCACCAAACACCTCCCGCGGCTCCGAAAGGACCGCTTTATCCCGGTTGTCGATACGAGTTCGCCCGAGCCCGTTCGGACCCGGCGAGGGAGGCGTCAGCTTCGCGGAGGCGGAAGGTCGGGCCGCTCGGCGCGCGAAAGCGTCGACGGCGCGGCTGGACGGATCGACTCGATGATCGACGAAATGGAACCGACGGAAGCGACCGGCGGCAGAACGCCGGCGGCGGTGAGCGTGAGCAGCTCGGAATCGTGATGCCCGCACGCGTTCTGCATGCGGCAGCTGCGATCGCCCTTGCGCGAGTGATGCATCGGACAAAACTGTCCAGGCCCGACGCCCGGACAGCAGCTCGGATCGTCGATGCCGAAGGCCGGACAGCACAGCGCGAGCGGCGCCGCCACCGCGATCAGCTGGCACACGAGCCAGCACCACGCGATCGATCGCAGAAGCCTTCGCACCATCGACGATTCAGTTTATTCTAACTGGACGCTCAAGCATGTTGCAAAATCGCATCCGATTCATTGGATTCGCCATTGTGGTCTATTGTGCTGCGGCGGGACGCGCCAGCGCGCAGGACTGGACGTGGACCACCGACGCGAGCGCCTTCTTCGGCTACAACTACCAGCAGCGAAAATTCGCCGACTTCAGCGCATGGGAATCACAGAATTGGTTCATGCTCGACGGTACCCGCGAGCTGGATTCTGGACGGTTGTCGCTCGTCGCGATGCTGTCGCTCGAACCGCTCACCGTCAATGCCGCCGGGTCGCCGCAGCTGTTCCAGACGGGCGAGTCGTATCAGCGGCAGCCACTCTCGAACAATCAGCATCCGCACGATCTCTTCATGGCGCTCGGCGCCACGTATCGCGTCGAGCGGCCGCGGCTCGCGTATCTGTTCGGTGCGCATCTGGTCGGTTCGCCGGCGCTCGGGCCGACGGCGTTCATGCATCGCGAATCGGCGCGCGACAACCCGCAGGTGCCGCTCACGCATCATCACCTCGATTCCACGCACATTACTTATGGCGTGCTGACCGCGGGGGTCCAAACGGGAGCATTCACCTTCGAGACATCCGCGTTTCGCGGCGCCGAGCCCGACGAGAACCGCTACAACATCGAGGCGCCGCGGCTCGATTCGTATTCCGGCCGGGTCGGGTGGACGAAAGGCGCCTGGCAGGCGCAAGTCTCGGCCGGGCATCTCCACGTTCCCGAATGGTTCGAGCCGTACGACGAAACGCGGCTGACAGCCTCGATTGGGTTCGACGGGGCGATGGGCTCGCGTCCGTTCTCGGCCCTGCTGGCGTGGGGAGAGAACCGTCAGGAGATCGTGAAGAACGGCGTGTCGGATTCGTTTCTGCTGGAGTGGGACCTCCGCGCGACCGCGATGACGTCGTTTTATGGCCGCGCGGAAGTTGCCGGGAAGGAGATCCTCGGCCTCGGGTTCCACCCGTTCGGCTTCGCGCATCCGCACCTGTATTCGCACATCGACGCGCTGACGCTCGGCGCCGTGCGCGATCTCGTGAGCGCCAGCGGCGGGCGGATCGGCGTCGGCGCCGACGTCACGCTCTACCACATGTCGCCCGATGTCATCGACTACTGGGGAGGCTCACACTCGTATCACGTGTTCCTCCGCTTGCGGCCCGGATCGACCGCGCATCATCACCACTAGAGTTGTCGTAAACTTCTGAGTTCAGGCCTTGGGCATCGACGATGTCTCTCGTCGCCCTCTCGGACATACTCGGCGCACCCGTCCGCGACGCCTCCGGTGCCGTGCGGGGACGCGTGCGCGAGATTTCGGTCGCCCCCCAGGAGCATCCGACCCGCATCGCGCATCTCATCGTCCGCACCGCGGACGGTGAGCGCTTCCTGTCTCTTACCGATCTGAAATCGGCCGGCGCGACGGTGAGGACGACGACCGACGCCTCGCGCTGGGAGCGCTACATCCCATCGGACGGCGTGCTGCTCCTCAAGCGCGACCTGCTCGATCAGCAGATCATCGACATCCACGGCCGTAAGGTCGTCCGCGTCAACGACGTCGAGCTCGAATCGACACCCGTCAACAGCCATCTGCTCCTGAACATCGTCGCCGTCGACGTGGGCGCCCGCGGCGCGATCCGCCGCCTCTCGAAGGGGCTGATGCCGTCGTTCACGCTCCGCGCGCTGCTCGACAAGATTCCGCCGCGCGTCATTCCGTGGGAGTACGTCGACCTCATCGAGACCGACCCCGCGCGGCGCGTCAAGCTGAAGATCGCCTACGAAGGGCTCGCGAAGCTCCACCCGGCCGACATCGCCGACATCGTCGAAGACCTGCCGCCGGCCGAACGTGAGGCGGTCTTCGAGACGATCGACGAGGAAGTGGCGGCAGAGACGCTCGAAGAGCTCGACCCCGACATCAAGAAGTCGGTCGTCGAGTCGCTCGACAAGGACCGCATCGCCGACATCGTCGAGGAAATGGATCCCGACGCGGCGGCCGATCTGCTCGGCGATCTGCCCGCAGAGCGATCGGGCGAGATCCTCAAGGAGATGCAGCCCGAGGAGCGGCAGGAGGTGACGCAGCTCCTCGAGTTCGCCGAACACACCGCGGCCGGCCGCATGACGACCGAGTTCATCGCGGCGCCCGAAACAGCCGTCGTCGACGACGCCATCGAGGCGTTGAAGCGATTCGAAGGGAGCCGTGAAGCGCTCGCGACGATCTACCTGACGGGCCCGGGCCATCGGCTCGTCGGATCCGTGCCGCTCGTCAGGATCGCCATCTCGTCTCCCGGCGCGCAGCTGTCCGATTTGAGCGAGCCGTACGTCGCCTGCGCGCCGGACACGCCGGAGGACGAAGTCGCGGCGCTCTTCGACAAATACAACCTGATCACGCTCGCCGTCGTCGACGAACATGGACGCCTGACCGGCATCATCACCGCCGACGACGTGATCACGATGCTGCGACATCGTCACTGAAACGCACGCGATGGACTTCCTTCGCAAGGAGTGGCGAAGCCGGCTCGTTCTTTTCCTCGCAGTCGTCGGACCCGGATTCATCACGGCGAACGTGGACAACGACGCGAACGGCATCGCCACCTACTCGGTCGCGGGGGCGCAGTTCGGCTACTCGCTGCTGTGGACGATGATTCCGACGATCGTCGCGCTGGTCGTCGTGCAGGAAATGTCGGCCCGCATGGGCGCCGTCACGGGCAAAGGGCTCAGCGATCTCATTCGCGAGGAATTCGGCCTGCGGACGACGTTCATTCTGATGCTCGCGCTCGTCGCGACGAACTACCTGAACATCGTCGGAGAATTCGCCGGCGTCGCGAGCGGCTTCGAGCTGTTCGGCATCTCCAAGTACATCGTCGTGCCGCTGGCGGCGTTGATCGTCTGGGCGATGGTCGTTCACGGCACGTACAGCAGCGTGGAGAAGATCTTTCTCTCCGCGTCGCTCTTTTATGTCGCCTACGTCGTGTCGGGCGTGCTGGCGCATCCGGACTGGAAAGCGGCGGCGCTCTCCACCGTCACGCGTCCGGCGAGCATCGGCTTCCGGAATTACGGCTACCTCTACATGGTGATCAGCCTCGTCGGGACCACGATCGCGCCGTGGATGCAGTTCTATCTGCAGGCATCGATTGTCGAAAAAGGGGTGACGGTCCGCCAGTACGCGGCGTCGCGCCTCGACGTGATCGTCGGGTGCCTCTTCGCCGGCATCGTCGCGTGGTTCATCGTCGTCGCGTGCGCCGCGACGCTGCACACGGTGGGCAAGTACAACATCGTGACGGCGGCCGACGCCGCGCAGGCGCTGCGGCCGCTCGCCAGCGAGTACGCGTATCTGCTCTTCGCGGCAGGACTGTTCAACGCGTCGCTGTTCGCGGCGTCGATTCTGCCGATCTCGACGGCGTACGCGGTGTGCGAAGGACTGGGACTGGAGTCGGGACTCGACAAGCGGTTCGACGAGGCGCCGACGTTCTACTGGCTGTACACGCTGCTCATCGTAGTGGGCGCCGGCGCGCTCATGCTGCCGCGCTTCCCGCTCTTTCGGGTGATGGTCGCGTCGCAGATGCTGAACGGCGTCCTGTTGCCGTTCGTGCTCGTGTTCATCGTGGTCCTGATGAACGATCGCGAGCTGATGGGCGAGCACGTCAACTCGCGCGGCTACAACATCGTGGCGTGGGCGACCGTGGCGGTGATGATCGCGTTGACGGTCGCGATGATCTTCTGGCGCTAGCGCTGACGGAGGTGCAGCACGAGCTGCCAGCGCTGCAACTCCGGGAGAAAGCTGAACGCCGGCATGCCGGACCGGCTGTTGCCGGTGCTGATCTTCCAGAACAGCGCGCCGTCGGTTTGCGCCTGCACGTCGGCCTGCGACAGATCCGGTGCGTCTTCGGTGCCTCGCGCATCGGCGCCGTGGCACGTGGCGCATCGTTCCTGAAACAGCTTCGCGCCGCCCGCTGCGGCGTCAGGGCGATTGGCGAGCGGGTTTTGCTTCGCGCTGGCGTTCGGCGGCACCATCCAGCCGTTGTCCCGCTCGCGCACCTGCGCAGTTGCGACGACGAGCGACGCATACACGACGATCACGGCAGCGAGGATCGCTCTCATCGGCGACCTCGCAGCGACAGCTCGTACGACCAGCCGACGCGGAGCAGATACCGGTCGCTCGCTTCCGTCAGGCCGAAGCCGGTCGACGCCTTCAACGTCGAGCGATCGCTGACGCGCCACGCGACAACCGGAGCCAGATAATGCCGCGTCTCCCTCAACGTGTAGTCGTGCGACGTGCCGAGGCCGCCGAACAGCTCGACGCCGGCCACGAGAGTCTCGCGACAGAAGCGGCAGGAGATGCCGCTCGCGAGACCGCCGAGCGATCGCGAGACGCCGACGCTGTATCCGAACTCCAGTCCCTCGTCTTCGGTGAGGTTCTTTTCGAACGTCACGTTCTCGGACACGTTCCAACCCGAGATCGCGCTCGACAGAATCAGCTTCGTCTCGAGCTCGTGCATGTGCTCCTGCCGGAGATCGGCGATCGGCTCGAACGAGAGCGGGCCGGCGCCCACGATTTCCTTCTGGATCCGGCTCGCCTCGTTGATGCTCTCGTATTCGACGTAGAGAACCGGGTTAATCCGGTGCTCGCTCCTGAGCGGACGGAACCGGTTCTCCCAGCGCCAGCCGCTGAACCCGGAACCGTCGCCGCGAGCGCTGACGCCTTCAAGGTAGAGCTCTGTCGTCCACCATCCTTTAACGCCGTATTCGAGCTCGAGCCACGGCGCCAAGTAGGTCGGGTGGCCCCCCCGCGGCATCCCCGAGGTGTTGGCGAGGGCGATTTCGAGGTTGCCTGGTTCCTCGAGGTAGTGATCGTAGGTGACGAAGTACGGGCTGTCCTGCGCGCGGGCGGCCGCGGCATTCACAAGAACGAGCGCAGTCAATAAGGACCAGATGCGGCGCGGCGACATATGACTCCTCGGCGGTGTTGTATCCTGAGACCGAGTCTCAAGATTGCTAGGCCATGCTATCGGGAGATATCCGACCAGTCAAGTCGCCTTTCCAATTTTTTTGAAATCTTCTTCGCGGGACTGCACGCTATTTGGCGCTCGATGATCGGACGACTGGCGGAATCCCTAACAAACGCGTCGTTCTCGGGTCGGCCGCAGGCAGCTTACTGGTTCAGATCGACCCAGACGCTCTTGAGCTGCGTGTAGTGCTCGAGGGCATGGACGCTCATCTCGCGGCCGAAGCCGCTTTGCTTGTATCCGCCGAAGGGAGCGGCCGTGTCATAGATGTTGTAGGTGTTGATCCAGACGGTGCCGGCCTGCAGCTTGCGCGCCACGTAGTGCGCCTTCTTGATGTCTTTGGTCCAGACCGCGGCAGCGAGGCCGTACGGCGAATCGTTCGCGCGCGCGATCGCTTCGTCGACGTCGGCGAACTCGATTGCCGCGAGCACCGGCCCGAAGATCTCCTCGCGCGCGATCGTCATGTCGGGCGTCACGTTGTCGAACACCGTCGGCTGCAGGAAATAGCCTTTTCCCGTGCCGATGTCGGCGCGGCCGCCGCCGGCGACGAGCTGCGCGCCTTCCTTCTTCGCCGTCTCGATGTAGCGCAGATCCGTTTCGAGCTGCTTCTTCGACGAGATCGCGCCGAGACGCGTTTTGGGATCCAGCGGATCGCCCGGCGCCATCTTCTTCGCACGCGCGGCGACCTTGTCGACGAACTCGTTCTTGATCGATTTGTCGACGAGAAGCCGCGATCCGGCTGCGCAGACTTCGCCTTTGCCATAGAAGATGCCCGTCGTCGCGCCCCGGATCGCGGCGTCGAGATCGGCATCGGGAAAGACGATGTTCGGCGACTTGCCGCCGAGCTCGAGGGTGATGCGCTTCAGCGTCTCCGACGATCCCTTCATGATCTGCCGTCCGGTCGACGTGTCGCCGGTGAACGCGATCTTGTCGATGCCCGGATGATCGACGAGCATCTGCCCGACCCTCGATCCGGGACCGGTGATCACGTTGAGGACGCCGGAAGGCAGTCCCGCCTCTTTCGCGATGTCGGCGAGCGCCAGCGCGGTCAGCGGCGTCTGCGTCGCCGGCTTGATGATGACCGTGTTGCCGCACGCAAGCGCCGGCGCCACTTTCCACGCCGTGAGCAGCAGCGGGAAATTCCATGGCACGATGGCTGCAACGACCCCGATCGGCTCACGCAGCGTGTAGGTGAGGTAGTTCCCTTTGACGGGAATCGTCTCGCCGTGAATCTTGTCGGCCCAGCCGGCGTAGTACTGAAAGCACTCCGCCGCCGCCGGCACCTCGATCTGACGCGATTCGAAGATCGGCTTGCCGTTGTGCAGCGTCTCGAGGCGCGCGATCTCGTCCGCTCGCTCGAGCAGCTTCTCGCCGATCTTCCACACGATGCGTCCGCGATCGCGCGCCGACAGCCTGCTCCACGGTCCGTCGAGCGCCGCGCGAGCGGAGGCAACCGCCGCATCCACGTCCGCCTGCTCCGCCGACGCGACTTCGGCGATGACGTCTTCGGTCGCCGGGTTGACGACCTCGATCGTCTTCGCGCCCGCGGCGTCGCGCCACTCGTTGTTGATGAACAGCTGCTTCTGCATCACGGTGGTTATCGTCATTGGTTTCCTCGAAATTCGACCACGAAAAGCACGAAATGTGATCGTGCCCTACGAAGCCGTTTCTCCGGGTTGCAGCTCCACCACCTGCACGCGCTGACCGACGAGCTCGCGCAGCTTCGCCGGCGTGCCGGTGAGCACCGGAAACGTACCGTAGTGCATCGGCACGACTTGTTGCGCGCCGAGCAACTCGCACGCCTTCGCCGCCTGCTCGGGGCCCATCGTGAAGTGATCGCCAATCGGCAGGAACGCGATCTGCGGACGATACAGCTCGCCGATCAGACGCATGTCGCCGAACAGCGCCGTGTCGCCGGCGAAGTAGATCGTCGTCCGGTCCTCGAAGCGGACGACGTATCCCGTTGCGACGCCGGCGTACGTAATCTTCCCGTCTTCGTCGACCGAGCTGCTGTGAAACGCCTGCACCATCGTCACCGACAGGCCAAGCGCGTTGAGCGTCCCTCCCGGATTCATACCGGTGACGTTCTGCAGCCCCTTCTTCTGGAAGAAGACCGACAGCTCGTACGGCGCGACGACCTGCGCGCCGCTCGCCCGAGCGATTGGAACGACGTCTCCGGCGTGATCGGAGTGGCCGTGCGTCACCAGGATGAGGTCGACGCTGCCGATGTTCTTCGCCGATGCAGGAGAGCTCGGGTTGCCCGTGACCCACGGATCGAACAGGACGCGTTTGCCCGCAGGCGACTGGATCAGAAACGTGGCGTGGCCCAGCCACGTGAACGAGAGCGCCTTCGCCATGGCGCGCTATTGTTCGGTGCGGACGTACTCGAAATCAACCGGCTTTTGATTGATCCCGCGTCGAGGCGGCGCGATGTAATTCGCGAACCTGCCCGGCTGGTACACGGGCTCGGCCATGATGCTCAGGAGGTACTCGCTGTCGGCCGCACACGGCAGCCATTCGTTCCTGCGCTTCTCCCACTGCTCCTTCGACATCGGCACGCCGTTCGGATCGAAATGGAACCCGGAGTACATCCCGATGTGCCGGTTGAACTTCCGATCCGGCAGCCGCAGCCGCTCGGAAACCCCGGCGTGCTCGAGAATGCGGTTCCAGCGCTCGACGCCGGCGGCGCAATCGCCGACGTACCAATCGCGCAGCACTTCGTTCATCGCGTTGCGCATCAGCACGTCCCTGGTCGCCGGCCGGCCATCTTCGAAGAACTCCATCCGGTAACAGGCGTCCTTGACGACGTGTTCGTCGAACGTGTCTTCCTTCGCGCGCCCTTTCAAGCCGTTCGCGAAATATGACGCTGCGTTGCTCGACACCTCGCCGCCGTGCAGATCGAGGCTCAGGCTGAACCACTGATTCAGATGTTTCTGGATCGTCGGGATGTCGATGCCGCCCACCTTTCGCACGTCCTCCGAGAATCCCGCCTCGCGCATCAGCTCGCACGTCCGC
>Ga0209058_1000893_pt1 | contig 25725 bp, 23 predicted proteins | sample GraSoiAngelo_147_FD_185904 | JGI IMG/M metagenome (GOLD analysis project Ga0209058, IMG submission 185904) | Grasslands soil microbial communities from the Angelo Coastal Reserve, California, USA - 14_1009_05_40cm (SPAdes) (version 2) | ecosystem: Environmental > Terrestrial > Soil > Grasslands ... | reverse complement strand
CGAAAGGGATAGGCCGGGGACTGTGAAGAACACGGCCAAGCTCATCGCCAATCTGCTCTCTAGCCGTCGCATGTTTCCCTACCTTGCCGAGACGATTATCGCTGGTACGAGCGACGGAAAACCCCAGCTCTACGTGTTAGACCCTATAGGGTCTATTCTCTCGGACAAGTACGCGGCAGTAGGAACAGGGGCCCCAATCGCGATAGGTGTTCTGGAATCAGAATACGATGAAGGATTGTCTGTTGACGAAGCAAAGCCTGTGCTCCTTAGGGCTGTAAAATCTGCAATGGCCAGAGACATATCCAGCGGGGACGGTGTGGACTTGATGGTCATCACTGAACAGGGAATCAAAGAAGAATCCCTCCAATTGTCCTAATACCGACCGTTCATACTATGACTCTTCGTGAGTAGTCTGCCCAACGCGTATTCAATAGAACATCGTCAAAGAATACCTGTGCGGGAACTAGGGCAGCGTCTTTATGATTACACGTTCCGCCTTACCATTGAAAGATGTGGGTCCATCACGACTGCTGATGTCTTTACCATTACCTATTACCTCCGGGCCCGTCATTCCCTTGAAACTAGGACGCATACCCGTTCGGGTATGAATCGCGGCGGATTCGGACCTCTGCCTGGATTCTGGTCAAAAGCATGACCAAGGTCACCCCGGCTTATATCTACCGGTAAACTGGTGCGCGAATCCCACCCCGCACCAATGGTGTTCAATAAAGCTCGATAATTGAGGAGGCATCGGCGTGGACGCTAAGGACTTGTGAGAGCCGAATACAACAAGATCGCGTCGAGTTGTGTGGCAGCCAGAACATCTGACTCGGAAGACGTTCAACTCCTGAACCTGCTTGTGAGGCGCTTGCCCAAGGGGGCAATGGTGCTCGACGCCGGATGCGGTTCCGGCTATCCAGTAGCCCAATTCCTCGCCAAGTCCCTCCAAGTTACAGGGGTTGACTTTGCCGAGGAACAGCTTCGCCTTGCGAAGAGAACAGCTCTAGATACGAGACTCGTCTGTGCAGACCTCTCGAACATGCCGTTCACGAGCGGCATCTTTGACGCCCTATGTTCATACTACGCGATCATCCACGTTCCATGCAATGAACACTCGAAATTGCTGAGAGATTTCCACAGGATTCTGAAACCAAGCGGACTAGCCTTACTTTGTCTGGGGGCTGGTGACCTCCCGGAGGATATCGACGATTGGCATGGCGCTCAGATGTACTGGAGCCATTACGATGACGGGACGAATCTGAGGATGATGACGGAGGGCGGATTCGACATCCTTTGGTTCAAAACCGTGCAAGATCCCGTTCACTCTCCTGCTTCCCCTCTCTTTGTGCTCGGACAGAAGAGGTAGCCTCATTAGAAATTGCGAAAGTAATCCAGTGGCCCCGTCAGCGTCACAAGCCCAGAATCAGCCCTGTTTCGCCTTTGTCATCGATTGCTTACGCTCACCTTGAAGGTCTGAAGGAAAATGCTAACGATTCCGCTCTGTCAAAATTCTAGACTCGCCTATTCTGCGCCCTGTTAGCTGGAAATCACCCGAAACTTCCGCCAAACAGAAAACAGCTCATAAAAAAACGACCGGGTACGGACGCGGCCGTTTGAGACGTGAGAGTGGAGATTCTGGAATGGCGCTAGGTTAGCGGTGGCTTGCCATCCATTTCTTCTCTTCACGGTTCGGAGTAAGCGGGCACCCGGACGACCACAAGAACATTCTCGCAGTGGAGGGACCTAGGTGTTGAAATCTCTCCCGAAGATCAGTCTGTAATCGCTCCTCATCTTTTCCGAACGAGTCAAGGTATCCTCGGAATGAGCCAAACTCCTTGCCCAGTAGCAGAAACTGGCTTGCGTTGTGCACAGTTGCACGAATCTTCCGCTCGTTCCTCACTATACCCTCATCCTTCAACAATCCTCCAATATCCTTCTCCGAGAAACCCTTCACTTTGATAGGTGAGAACCCTGAAAAGGCCTTTGTGAAATTCGGCCACTTGTTCTCAATCATCTTCCAGCTCAGGCCGGCTGTAAAAATGGCCTTGGTCATACGCTCGAAGTACTCAGAATCAGTCTTCGGAGGCTTAACCTTCCACCCAGGAGACACAAACCTCATCCAGAATCCTCAGTATTTATGCCCGCATCGAAGCCGACAGCTAACCTGAATGCCCATGCACTCTCCTGCTGCAGTTTGACAGCAAGATTCGGAGTCAAACTACTTATTTCGTCACGGCCGTTGACAAGGCATGCTAACTGTCCAGCAGGGCAAGGACGAAACAGACCGAGCATTTCCGAACCGTGAAGTTCCTCAAACTGTCGAGGAAAAATGGGCCGCGATCCAAGCGAGAGACGCGAGTACCGACGGTTCATTCGTATTCGCGGTTCGCTCGACCAGAATCTACTGCAAACCATCGTGCCCGGCCAGGCGGGCCCGGCCAAACCAAATCGTGTTCTTCGCAGAACCAGACGAGGCGGAACGGTCAGGATACCGGCCATGTGAGCGCTGCAAACCGCGAGATAACCATACGTCGTCGAAGACGGCGTTCGTCGGTCGGGCCTGCAAGTACATAGACACGCATCTCGAAGGAAAACTCACCCTCCCCAACATCAGCGCACGAGTAGGAGTCAGCCCGTTCTATCTGCAAAGGACTTTCAAGAAAGCTCTAGGAATCTCACCGCGCGAGTATGTGGATGCTCGTCGCCTCGCCTCGATGAGACGCTTACTGAAGAAAGGCGAGACTGTGACCGAGGCACTCTACAACGCAGGCTTCACCTCGAGAAGCCGGCTGTACGAAAAAACTCACAGCAGGTTCGGTATGAGTCCCGGCGAGGTTCGAAGGGGTGGGGACGGGTATCAGATCGAATACACGATTATCGACTGTCCACTCGGACGGTTGCTGCTAGGAGCCACTGAACGGGGCCTATGCACCGTGTGCATCGGCAATTCAGACGTTGAGGTTGAAACAGCTCTCGCAGAGGACTATCCGCTCGCTGAGCTGCGGAGAATTGACCAAGCCAATTTCAAATGGGCTTCCAAGTTCAAGGAATATTTCGCGGGCCAGCAACTGCCGGAAGACTTACCGATTGACGTTGTCGCCACGGCCTTTCAATGGAGGGTCTGGAGTAGGATACGTTCCATTCCCTACGGGAAAACACTTACCTACTCAGCAATGGCTCGGACCCTCGGGAATCCTCGCGGAGCTCGTGCGGTTGCTCGAGCATGCGCAGCAAATCATGTTGCACTCCTAATCCCGTGTCACCGAATAATCGGTGCCGATGGAGAGCTGCGCGGCTATCGATGGGGGGAGAAGCGAAAGAGAGCACTCCTCGAGCTTGAGCAGAGAAACCCATCTCCCAGCAGTTAGGTATAGTCGCCGACCTGCGAACCTAAACCGCTGCGCTGGCCTTAGAGGCATTTTCTAGAAGAGCTCTTTGTCCATACTCGATCCACCGTTGCACGTCAAGGTTGCTTGAAGAGCTAGGCTGAACTCTCATGCTCTTCTTTGTAGTAAGGTCTCGAGAGTGTTTCATCCTCGCGCTAGAGAAAGGCTCGTAGACAAGCCTGAAGCTTACTCCCTTTCCGGACGATACGATAAACAGACGCAACACGTCCTCGTTATTCTTCTCCCCTACGGAGAATCGTTCTCTGATCCTTGACAGCAGGTCGATTAGCCCATCCAGGTCCTTCAAAGTCTGCTCAAAGCCTCGGAGGCGGTCCATCTCACTAAATGTGACCGGTATGCCCTTGAGAATGTCAACTTGGCCGTCAGGCTCCATGGTGCCAACGAGGGCTCTGGGGTTCAAAGTCTCAAACTTTCTTACCGAGGATTGAACCTCACCCGGGTCCAACCCGAGCGACGTACAGAAGCGCAAATACGACTCGTAATCATGTTTCAACGATTCATGCTTAGCCGCTATGATTGTCCTTTGATTTCTGAGGACGGAGACTAGTCCTTCAATGTCAGAGGGAACTAAGTGACCACTTGCTTTCCCGAGATGTTCCAGAACGTCTTCAGGGAGTACGAGTGAACTCAGCCAGAATGACATGGGTCCCGCCTACATCCACCTTCGGGAACCTGCTCTCAACAGCGCTATGTATTTCATCGCCAGGTTCAGCATTGACTATTACACGCGAATGGCGGGGCGATTCTGGCCCGACAATATTTTCGTCGACTGAACCTCTTTTCTTCCTTCTGTTACCACGGCTGAGCGATTGTGTTGCCCTTCCGGGAGTGCTAGGTCACGTGAAGTGTGATAAGAGGCTGATGCATGCATTGTTTCGAAGCACAATGATCGAAGCCGACGTTTGTATCGTTGGAGCTGGGATAATGGGTTCTGCAGCGGCGTACTGGCTCAGCAAGAATCCTAGCCTCAAGACGATCCTCATCGACCAGTACTCATTGTTGAACAGCTACTGCAGCTCAAACGATGCAAATCGTGTTTTCCGGTACTCCTATGGTGCGAACGTCTTCTACACCAAAATGGCGGTCGAAAGCCGCAGGTTATGGGTAAGCCTGGAAAAGGAGACAGGAGAGAGTCTTCTCGCTCCCTCCGGTCTGCTCATGCTTATGGGAGAAGACGAGAACTCGAACAATTTCAACAAGAGCAGTTACCGCACCCTCACCCAAAGCAAGCTCGGTGCAGAATGGCTTGAGGCTCGAGACATGAAGAGACGCTTCCCACAGTTCGCATCGACCGAGGCGGTTTTCGATCCAAATGCTGGCACGCTCCTCGCCTCGAAGTGTCTCAGCCTGTTATCCTCCCGAGCGAGAGAAAGCGGCGTTCAAATTCTCGACAACACGCATGTCACATCAATCGCCTCAGATAGTTCGGTGATAATTCAGACGAAAAACGCAAGTGACGTCAAATGCGGTGCTGCAGTCATAGCCGCCGGACCCTGGTCCAACCCGCTACGCCGCGAGAACATGGTGGAAATCACCTCAACACGCCAGCAGGTCGTCTACTTCAACCCAGAAACCAGAATAAGCAATTACCGGTCACCGAAGTTTCCGGTCTTCTTCGCGGACCAATATTACGGCCTACCAGCGGCCGGAATCGAAGGAGTCAAAGTGTCGCACAAAGGAGTCTGGACACCCGTCGACCCGAGCGAAGCCGAGAGAACTGTCGACCCAGCCACTGTCGAAGAGTGCAGAAAGGTCTGCCAACGCTTCGTTCCGGAACTTGCGGACAAACCAGTGCTCTCAACCAAGGTCTGTCTCTACGACATGACTAAAGACTCTGATTTTGTCATTGGCCGCGATCCTAAACACGCGAGCATTGTTTACGGGTACGGGTTCTCAGGACACGGTTTCAAGTTCGCCATATTGATCGGTAAGCTTCTAGCGGAGCTGGCGGTCGGGGAGCAGAACAGTTTCGATATCGCAAGGTTTTCGCCTTCACGGATCCCGGTCTCTCCTGTTCTGCCGGTTGCCTAGGCAAAGAAGACGGCTGCCGTCAACACAATGGCTCCTAGAATGGCCTCTGCGTGCATGAATCGAGCCTTTCGCCTGTCGGCTCTTCTCCATTCGTCAGAGGGGATTTCAACCCTTGTCTTAGACCTGCCTGTTCGCCATGTCTCTTCGTGAAGGTCGTACGTACCTCTTGCGGCGTGAAAGACGCAAAATGACATGGTTCCCTCAAGAATTGAAATCAGGCCCCCGTAGAAGGGTAGGACAAGGATCAGCCGGACAATGCTGGGAGCAGCGTCCCTAAGAAAGAGGAATCCGAAGACGCCTGAAATCCCCAGTATGATAATTCCTGTGGAGAATCGCGTGGCCCGTCCCCTGTGCCCGATGTTACATTTTCCTGGAACGTACTCGTTGGGCATTGCCATCGACCTTTAAAGGGGTAACAAGCTTCATGAGGGGCACCCGGCACTAGATAAACCAGCAATGGCAGGGACCTCCAGCGTTACCCAGGAACGGAAAACCGGAGTCCTCCCAGCCAAGGCTCCGCAGTCATTCCCGGCGGCGGGCACCATAATGAGTAGAAGGCCAAAGACTAGAGACGAAGTCGGCCACTACGTATGCCCCCAGTGCGGAAGCTCCAGCCTAGTCAGGGACGCTGAAACGGGCGAGGTCATATGCACAAACTGCGGCTTCGTCCTGTCCGACCCGACCGAACAGTATGCCCCCCCAGTCCCCCGACGCACCGAGGAAGGACTACTAGAGAGCCAGTCCGGGCCCCCCGGACGATTCTCAGCCTTTGACAAGAACCTCTCCACAATAATCTCGAGGGCCCAGGCATCGAACAGGTCGCTGAGCGCCGACGAACGACTCCAACTCTGGCGACTAAGACGTACTCAGCTAAGAGCCTCAGCAGGCTCCTCCATGGCGCGAAACCTCTCGCGAGCCATGAGCCAGCTTCGAGGACTTGCCGGGCGGCTGAACCTTCCTGAGGTTGTAACAGAACGAGCGGCGTTAATGTATCGTCGGGCCTTGAACAAGGGGCTCGTTAGAGGTCGTCCGATCAATGGTATGGTAGCGGCGTCAACCTACGCTGCGTGCAGACTAACAGATGTTCCGCGCTCCCTAAGCGAGATAGCTAAGGCCTCCGGGATGAGCCGGAAGCTTCTAGCTCACTATTATCGAGCACTAGTCCGATCTCTAGACGTAACAATGGCCATCGAAGACCCGCTGAAACGGGTCTCCAAGATATCGTCTAGAGCAGGAGCGGACTCGCAGACAGAAATGCTTGCGGGAAAGATTCTCCGCGAAGCAATACGGCTGCGCGTGAATGTTGGCAAGGACCCCGACGGACTCGCAGCTGCGGCGTTGGACCTCGCTGCACGTATCAGGGGGTCGATGGTAATGCAGAGAGACCTTGCTAAAGCGGCAGGCGTCTCAGAAGTCACGATACGAAGTAGAATGCGGGATCTCAAGGCGGCAGCCAAATCCCTCGGACTGCCCGAAGTCGCCTAGTCGGTAACTGCTGCTTGGGCTCTTTGGTAACAAGATTCTAACCAGCCAGCGCTCTGAGTGTCGCCCTCCTCAGGAGGGTGCGAAGCCGGCGGGAGAAAATGCTGGCGTTTGCAAAACTAGAGGCTGAAGAATACGATTCCTACCGTAGACGTAGCTCTAAATGTTGCCGCCGTAATAGCGGACGCGCCGATAATTCTCTTTCTCTACATGAACTCTACGTCCTACTTTAGGCCGTATCGCAACTACTTCATCGCGATCTACGTTGCGTTCCTGGCGTTTCCGGCCAGAGAGCTCGTCCTTTTAACGGACCCCGACAAAGATGTGCTGTTATTCTCGACTCAAATAATGATCCTTAGCGCCGTCCTTATCGCGGTATTGTGGGGATATCTCGCTACTAGGCTTTACCTTCATCCTGAACGGTTCTCACTAAGCTCGATACTGAGGCCAAGCCGACGCATTCACTACATCTTCATAGTCTATCTGATTCCCCTGATAACAACGCTGACAGTATCCTGGGCTCTCCCCCAAGCGTTTGACACCAGTCCGACGAAGACGGCTGATTATCTACTTTCAGGTACTCCATTCAGAGTTGTCGGCTACAGTCCGCTGTTTCTAGCCATTGGAACCAGCGTAATTGTAGCCTTCGTCGGATATCCGCTGATAGTACTTGGTTACTTAAGATCCCAGCTCAAAGACGAGGAAGTCCGGTCAGCACTATGGGTAATTGCCACAATATTCGGATTCATTTCAACCCTCATACTAGCAGCAGGCGCTCTGAACACCCTAGGGGTCAGCCTAGAAGGCGTCGCTAATCTAGTTTCCACCGCACTACTGGCGGTCGTAGTCAACGCTTTCCGAAAACCAAGCTTCCTCAAGGCCTTCCTGACTTCAGGTCCCACACATCTAGGATTGAAGCTAACAGACCGCATAGCGGTCATCTATTCCAACAATAGGGAGAGGGTGGCGCCGGTCTCCCGCTACATCAATGAGGGCTTGACCCAGAATGCTCGAATCGTATTCTTCTTTCACGACGACGAATCCGTGATTCGCGAACACCTCACCAAGGAAGGTGTTAATGTGCGGCACCTTATCACAAAAGGAGACCTTCGTTTCATCTCACTGGGCAGTCTCTATGAAAATGGGGGAAGGCTTGACGAGGAAGCAGCACTATCTTTCTCTCAACAGCTCGTCTCAGAGGCAAGAGCCACGGACAAGAACGCGCTCCGATTGATAATCGATTTTGGGGACTATGCTCCGAAACCTTGGCAAAGGTTTGCCGACCATCTGGCAAGTCCTCGATGGTCAACAAGCGATCACTTTCTGGATATTATGATGATGTTTCAAGCTGGCGCTTTTCAAGGTCAACAGGATGCACTCGACCTTTTGAAGTCCCGAGTGCAAGTCATTGACCTAACAGAGGGAATCGAGACTTTTTCAAAAGGGGTAGGACTTTCCCATCAAGAAATAGCAGGACGGAAGATTCTACTCGAATACGATCCCCTCTCTGACTACGACAGGGTAATTCGCTCTCTCGTGGCAGAATCGACTTCGAACTTCGAAGGAATTGTCGTCTTCACGAGAAAGGATAGCCCAGTCTACGCTCTCGTCGGAGAGGAACCGAGATTGAAAGTGTTCATCCTGACATCCAAGGTTTCATATCCGAAACTGGAGGCCCGCGACCGATTCCTCTTGCCTGCCTTTGATACCTCCCTCTTGCTAGACGCACTCAACAAAACTATCGAGACATACAAGGGCGCTTCTTTTACCGTAATCTTCGATAACATGTCCCACTATGTCTTCACAATGGGAGCCGACAAAACTCAATCGTTCGTCCGCCAATCTCTAGAGCTGATGATATCGGACAAGATTACAGCTGTCTACCTCATGAATCCTGGAGCGCACGATCAAAAAACTGTGTCAACGTTCGAGAATCTGTTCGACATGGAGATTGTCTGCCATCCAGAAACTCGGATTCCGGAGGTCAGAAAGAAGATGGCACTCTCGGCGTAGAATCCTCGAAGCTCCTATCCTTGGATAGCAATCGAGGCCTCAGGGCTCGTCCCCCATCTTGCGACCAAGTCCCCTAGCATCTGCGAGAATCCTCGGATGTTAACACTTCGAATCTGCTTCTCGTACGTCGAAATCTTCTCCGCGTAGGAGAGAGCTTTGCTGCGGTAAATCCATTCCAACTGTTTCAGTTTTTGAAGGACGGCCCTGTCGCCTAGCTCGTCTTTGGTGATAATGCCCTTTCTCACGGCGAGGGAGATTATTGGGGAGGACATGTCTTTCTCTAAGACCTCTCGTGGGTAAGTGCCAAGGATGTTTGCGATGTGGGCGACTTTCTGGGCAAGGAAGGAGATTGATCTCATCGTCCTAAGTTCTTTCAGGTCAAACTCGGGCATGCACATTAGGTCCATGTCCACGAAAAGAATTACGGCGACGCCGTATGGAGAATGTTGGCTCAGTTCGAATGGGTTGTCGAGGCCGAAAGTGTTGATGAGTGAACTGTACTCTATCGAGGAGAGGACTTGGCGTAAGTCGAAGTAGAAAATTCCCTCGAGTTCCTTGTATCTGGGATACTTCTGAACTGACCTAATGAAGTCATCCCAAATGGCTCGGCCGATGTCGATATAGTCGTGTTTCTCAACTGCATTGTGCCATGGAATTCTTACGAAGTCCTCGAGTAGGAATCTGCTTCTGGTGACGAAGTTATCGGCCAGGTCATCGGCCATGATGTCGAACACGGTGTATTTTGTTTTGTCTTCCCCGATAACCTGTCTGTACTCTGGAGCCACACAAGGAAGCGCCATAGAGGAGTAGACCTCGTGCAGCCAATCCAAGTAGTCGCTGTCTCGATGCCCCACAGACTCGTATAGCGCGACAACGTCCCCAATCTTCAGGCGGGCCGGACGGCTGACTGGAACTTCGGAGGAGTCAGTCCCAGTCTCGCGGCTCTGAATGAGGTGGAGTAGCTGTTTCGCTCCTGACAAGTCTAGCTTAGCTTCAGTTCAGTTTCAGCTATGTATCGAGAATATAATGGTCGCCTACTTTTCTCATGGAAAAAATTCTACGGCTCTTATATACGGTGTTCGGAGTCGCCAGCTCTCTCCGCGTTCATTGAGCGGCTGATTGAGGTGGCCGGTACTTACCGGAAGCTTCTTGGAGAAGACTCTCAAATCCGAGAGTCGGGCTCAAAAAAAGGTTCCCAACGGAAAAACCGCTGGGGCGGGATAGAGCAGCGTTTGCCTTGTAGGCTTATGGCCGGCTGGGAAGTTCGCTGGGAGTGACGGTTAGGTCAAGCTTCTGGCCGCCGCGCAGCACTTCAACTTGAACGGGTTTGCCTATTTGGTCGGACATGAGAGTTCTGTGAAGATCGTCGAGGTCTTCCACTGGTTTTCCTGCAAAGCTGACTAGAATATCTCCCATGTTGAGATGGGCTTTGTCCGCTGGGCTTTCGTCCTCGACTGAGTACAGCATTATTCCACTGTCCTGTGACAGTCCCGTTTTCTGTGCGAGTCTTGTTGATAGCTGAACTGGCTGACCGGCAATTCCGAGGTAGGCTCTTCTTACTCGGCCTTCCGTCACTAGCTGGTCAATGACTGTTTTCACCGTCTTCGATGGAACCGAGATGCTCCTGGCTGGCGGGAAGGTTGCTATGTTCATGCCTACGACCTGACCGTCAGAGTTTACCAAGGGTCCTCCGGAGCTTCCGGGATAGAGAGCTATGTCGGAGATCACCGTGTTCTCTATGTTTCTGCCCCACCATCCTTGGAATGATCTTCCAACACCGCTGACTATGCCAGCAGTGACAGAAGGTTGCAGGCCTCTTGGGTTGGACACGGCTAGTACTAGCTGTCCTAGCTTTAGTCGTTCTGAGTCTCCGAACGGCAATGGTTCAAGGGTAGGGGAGTCAACTTTCAAGACCGCGACGTCCGTAAAAGGGTCCCGGCCGACGACTTTCGCTTCGAAGGACTTGCCGTCCTGAAGGCTGACTTTGGGAGTCCGTGTGCGTCTAACTACATGGTCTGCTGTGGCAACCAGGCCATCAGGCCCTGATACGAAGCCTGTTCCTCCTCCATGCCAGCCCCAATCGCCTTGGGGCCCAACGCGGACGACCGACTTTGAGGTAGCTTCAGCGAGTACCTCGAGTGCTTCCGAGTATTCCTTGAGTAGTGTTCTTGCTCTTTCGACAGAGATTCGTGGTTGTTTTGACATGGTAGCATTAGTGTAGTGGGTTGGGGATAAAGAGCAGGTTTTGCAGAACTCGGTCACAAAACCTTAGTGGTTGAAACCGAGGGTCGTAGGTTCCGGGTTCAAAGCGCTAAACTGGCTGCGAGCCTCAGTGAAGCGCTCAACATGAGCAACCGGTGGTATGTTGGCATCCAGCTCTGAGTTCGACCTTCTTCTTACAATCGGTATCACAATCTTCGCCGCCTTAGGTTTCAGCGTTCTATTCTCGAAACTCAAACTGCCAGTTGTGATCGGGCAGCTTCTCGCAGGCATGATTGTTGGTCCATTTGGCCTAGGTCTTGTTCAGGACATCAACAGTCTTAACCTTCTTGCTTCCCTAGGAATCATCCTTCTCCTCTTTACAGTTGGCTTGGAGCTGGACCCAGCCGAGATTCTACGCGTGGGAGGGGGCAGCCTCCTCCTCGCTCTCGTGGAATTCTCCGTCACCTTTCTTTCGGTGTTTACTGTCGGGATTTTGGTTGGCCTTGGCTACCTAGGGTCAGTCTTCGCCGGAGTCATCGTTTCAACAACTAGCACCGCCATAATGGGGAAGTTGCTCATAGAATCAAAGAGTTTGAGAGCTTCCGAGTCCCATCTGGTCCTTACTGCATCTGTCATCGAGGATTTTGCCACGGTGTTCATCCTACTGCTCCTTCCAGGTCTCGTCGTGGCGAATAGTAAGGTTCCAATTACTGACGTAGAGCTTTTCGTCGTCAAAGGCTTGATCCTGGTAGGCGTCATTCTGGCATTCGGCTGGAAGGCAGCCCCCATTTTGATCCAACGTGTTGGTGGGAAGAGAGAGGAAAATCAGGAGACCGCGTTTCTGCTCGCTCTTTCTTTCGGTTTTGCCTTTGCGATACTATCCTCCTATCTTGGCTTCTCACCAGCGGTCGGTGCGTTCCTTATGGGGCTGATGATTAGAGGAAATCAGGCGAGGTTCATCTCTGACAAAATTGGCCCAATTAAAGACCTGTTCGTCGTCCTATTTTTTGTTTCAATGGGAACACTGATCAATATCGGAGCGCTTGTTTCTGTCACCTTCCCCATCGTTGCCATTGTTTCCATGGCGATTCTAGGCAAGTTTGTCGGGGCTTGGGCCGGAGCGAAACTCTCTAGGGTCGGAAGCAATTCAAGTCGAGTTGGAGTCTCCATGTTGCCAAGGGGAGAATTCTCCTTCATTGTCGCTCGGGAGGGAACTGGCTTAAGCTTGGCGTCCCAGGTCCTCTATCCGCTTGCAGGACTGGCGACCCTGGTAAGTTCCTTGGCCGCATCTGTGGGACTGCGCCTCCTAAGGCCTCGGTCAATTGCTCAACCGGCTGAGCTTCTATCGCGCCCAATTGAGACGCCCTTGGAACCACAGGGGCTCATCCCAACGCAGGAAGAAGGACCACTCTTCTAATGCATTTTCCAGACGGTGTTGCTCTTACGCTCACCGGCTCCGGAGTATATTGGGTGCTGTCAAGCCAGCTAATCGCTTCTTTCAGTGTTCTTGCCCCAGGCTTGTTCCAGACGAGCTCTCAAGGGGTTCTCTTGGTCCTGCTGACAGGAGTCATCTCTTCTGCCGCTGGGCTTTGGATCATTCAGGGTGACCTTGAAAGTCTCCAGGATATACTGAACCACCGGGGAGGCTGGGTTTTCACAACTCCGATACTCTTAGCCGTCACGGATATCTCTCTCACCTTGGTAGGGGTGAGAACCAGCGTAGGAGTTGTCGAGCTCAACCCGTTCGTGGCCTCTGCCATAGAAGCAGGGGCGGCCTCTCTACTGCCTTTCACGATTTGTTACATTCTCATGTCTGAAGGTCTCGCATTACTAATGCTAGACCTGGGACGCCGGCTGTTTTTCAGCAACCCGACCCTGACCCGTCTACCATTCTGTCTAATCTGTGGCTCTGCAGCTTTGGGGCCGTTCAGCAACTTCGCATTGATCGTAAACCCAGGGTTGGGCTCTCTCGCGCTTCTGGCAGGCATCACAGGCGCGACAGGTTTGTCGGCCTTCTTGTACCACTTTCTTGAACGAGCCAGGCGCGTCAGTTCGTCGGAGGGACCGACAGATTTCTCCTCTTGATTCGCCTTCGTTTTGTTAGAAACAGGATGACAGAGACAATAGCGACCATAGATACGACGGTTCCGGCAACGACCGCGATTGGAAAGTCCCCAGAGATTTTGGGGGGAGGAGGCAATGCCGTCACGGTAACAGTGACTGTTGTCGAGTGGGACAGTGAGCCAACAGTTCCAGTCACATTGAAGACATAAGACCCTGGCTGAGTAATGCCCGTACTGGCATTAGCGTAAAACACTAGGGTTGCAGTGAGGTTTTTGTTTGCAATCAGGGATGCCAGTGACGGTGTAAGAGAATGCGTCAAGGCTGAGCTTCCTGTAACGGCTAGATTCATCATTCCAGTGAAGCCGTTAACGCTTGTTAACGTGATCGTGGAGTTCCCTCTTGAGCCTTGCATCAAGTCGAACGAGGCTTTAGAGGTCTTGATTGCGAACCCTGAAATTGTTATGCTCAGATTGACCGACCGAACCCGAGTGCTATTTGTCCCAGTGACAGTCACGTTGTATGCCTTGGGGGCTGCCGATTGTGATGCTGAGATTGTGACAGAAGCGTAAGCCGTTTGACCGGGTGAAAGGTTCACCGATGTCGTGTTGAATGAAATCGCTAGCCCAATCGGCGTGCCTCCAGAGGACAGGCTGATGTTTCCCTTCAAACCGTTCAAGCTAGCTAGTGTAATTCTCGAGGTTGCAAACGAGCCCTGTGGGAATGTCAGCTCCGGAGGGTTGGCGGTGAGATTGAAGTCTTGTCCCACAACAAGTTTCACGAGGGTAGTGTTTGTATCGGAAATTCCCGTGCCAGTTAACGTGAGGTCGTATTCGCCTGCGATGACGGAAGGCGCGACGGTCACGTTCAAGACAGATGCTGCTGGCGATAGTCCCTTGTTGAGTGTCACGTTTGGAGGAACAAAGGCAGTTGTGATTCCCGGGTACTGGGGGCTTGCTGAGAGGCTAACGGTTCCATTGAAAGTGTTCAGGCTTGTCAGGGTGATGCGCGTTGACTTGGAGAAACCTTGCAGTATGACCAGTTGTGCGGGGTTCGGGCTGAGACTAAACCCTGGTTTTTTCACATCGACGGCCACACTGGTAGTGTGGGAGATGAAGCCGATTGTGGCGTTCACAAGAACATTGTATGTCCCTACTGCAGTGGTCGAGTTGACGTTAACTGTGAGTGAGACGGCAGACGTTCCTCCAGGCGCTAGCGATACGCTGCTAGAATTGAGTGAGGTGAGGAGCCCAGCTGAAGATGAGATTGTAGACAGGCTCGCTGTGCCTGTGAATCCGTTGACACTCGTAAGTGTAATAGTGGACATTTTTGAAGAACCTCGCACGACTGCGGTCGAATTCGGGGAAGAAAGAATCCTGAAACCTTTTACCGCAAACGTGCCCACCATGAATTGATGGACGGAACAATAATACGTATAGGTCCCAGGGGGAAGGTCCACGTTGAAAGAGTACGTGACTGGATTTGGATGGGTGTCTCCAAAAAACATCGAACATTTGTCGATGCCCGAAACACAGTCGCTGGCAGGGTTGAAGTTTCCGTTAGTGTCGATGTAGAGTTGATGAGGTGCAGGCGTAGGTGTGTCAGTGCTAGTGAGGGTCATGATAACTGAATCGTTTTCCGTGACGTTTATGATTGGGCCTGGGACGGTATCGTTCCACCCCTTCGCCGCCGAGCCGTTCAGGGTGATATAGTGAGTAGCTGCGTAGGTCTTCGGGGGTAGTGGAACAAGATGCAGACTGGCGGAGAGGGCGACTCCTAAAATCAGGATTCCGATGATGGCGATCGCAGCAGGTTTAGGTCTCACTGACAGCATCTTCTAGCAGAATGTTCCGTCCTTCGTCGCCTGACATTAAATCTAGGCGGGCTAGCCTCAAAAACGTGCCTAGGAAAGGTCCTGTCTCACAATTTCGGAAACGTCCTAAAGTGTTAGGCGCTTCAGAGCCTAGTGTGGAGACTCAACGGTTTGTTGTTCAGGAGCATCATGCTAGGCGCCTTCACTGGGACTTTCGTTTGGAGCTTGATGGTGTGTTGAAGAGCTGGGCAGTCCCACGAGGGGTTCCGACCGAATTGAAGGTGAAGAGGTTGGCTGTCGAGGTCGAAGATCATCCGTTAAGCTATGTCGATTTCGAAGGAGAGATTCCGAAAGGGCAGTACGGGGGAGGAACCGTCAAGGTCTGGGACAAAGGCAGGTACGTACTTCTCCTGAGAGAGCCGGGCAAGTATCACATTCTCCTCAAAGGGAGAAAACTAGAGGGAGACTATCGGCTGGTCAATTTCAAGGACAAGAACTGGCTGCTCTTCCGAGTGGCATAGCAATATTCGGACGGCAGGGTGCGGCGAGAGAGTTCGAGCAAGACTTGAATGAAGCGTGAAGAACACAGGAGACAAGCGACCGGTTGAGATTCGAGACGTGAAAGCTGGATTCTAGAATGTCTCGGGGGGTCGAGGTTGCGCCCCAGCTCTCATCATGGGCATTTCCTCCGGCCGTCTCCTCCGCAACGGTCGTGGGTGTCGCTCCATGGGCTGCCAGTCCACTTTGAGCATGCTGATCATTCTACGCTTCGTCTTACTTCCCTGTATCATTCGCAAGATCTCTGTTTTACAATATTCAATGGGTCTCGAATATTGACTGGGGAATAGTCTACCCAGTCACCATTGTTGCAAACCCGGCTGGTGCTTAGCTGAACTCTCCGGTCTCAGGAAGCATCCGGCTAACTCGGTCAAAAAGCTCGTAGCCTGCGGCGATAGCCACTGGCGAACCAGCCTCTTTCTCTTCGGTGGCCTGGGACCAGACCAGGATCTCTCCCGGGGACAGTAAGACCCTCACTTGGAACCTTCCATCTTCTGTGATCCAGTAGAGCGATTGGCCAGTTTCACCATTCGAGTAACCCAGCCATCGGAAGTTCTTGAACCAGCGTCCCTTGAGACTGCCTGTAAAGCTCTCAGCGTCGATGCCCGGCGGGAGGTGACCTCGGATCACTGGTTCACCGTCAACTAGATGACGCGCCTTTCTCCGAGGAGGAGCTAGGACTTTGTAGCCGTCATCGGTCCTCGTGACAAGATTGTCATCTTCCAACCTCTTGAGGATGCGAGTCAACTTTTCTTGGTGCAGCCCGAGCCTCCGTTTCATGCCTTGGAAACTGTATGTAGCATCGGTTTCTGAGGATAGCATGTTCATTACAAGCTCCTCTCCATCAGAGGGGCCTGTGTTGAAACTAGGGCTCAGGTTGTTAGAAGGCATCTAATCCAGATAGCCTGAGCCCTCGCGTCCTATTTATTGACTATTTTCCAGAAAGCGTTTCCCGAAGGTAACGCTGTCAATTGAAACGCATTCTTACATCTTGGAGAATAGAGTCGACCTGGCGCTTCCAAGCTTCGAAGCCGGAGGGTTCTTTGGGATAGTCCTGATAGAGTTGGTTGAGCTTCTTCATCTTGTCCATCGTATACAGTAAACCTCGGAACGCCCTGTAGGAGCCGAGGCCCTGGAACAGTTTGGTAAGCTTCTGAACGGGCGACAGCTCCGGCATCTCACCTAGCGACATGCCGGTCGCCTCCTTTGCCGACAGGAAGTGTCTCATGCCGTAGTTGATCTCGCTGTTGTTCAGCGTTTGAAGATACAACCGAAACGCTTCCAGCCCGGCAGTCTTGTTTCCATAGTGCTGGACGAAGTCGACATTGTACTGCCATAGTTGTTTCTCGGTGAAGTCGTTCGCCTCCATCGCTCGCACTGCAGTTTCTCCGGCCATGACTCCGCCGATGAGCCCGGGTCCGATGCCGCCTGCGCTTATCGGGTTGGGGAACCAAGCTGCGTCTCCGCAGACCATGTAGCCATTCGCTACCAAGCAGTCGTTTTGATGTCGGACGGAGACTTGCCAAGCGCCACTTAGATTGCTGTCATCGCTCAATGGTTGCATTTCCTGGAACCGAGGGTCTGTAGCAATCCAATCTTTGAGAAGCGCGTTTAGAGGTTTGTGCGTCCTCTTCTGCTGAATGCCCAGGCCGATGTTCACTTTGTCTCCTGCTTTGGGGAAGAGCCAAAGGTATCCGCCGGGGGCTTTCTCTTGATCAAGGTAGATGTCGCAGTGGCTAGTCTCAACTTCGACGCCGTCCCGCAATCGCGCGTTCAGTCTTGCGGTCGGTTCTACATCGTCTTTGTCAATATCCTTCTCGATATAACTTGGGATGGGAAGGTTTCTGCGGAGTTTCGTGGACATTCCCGAGGTGTCAATAATTAGCTTCGTTCTGATCTCGAACTGTTCGTTGGCCCCCGTTCCAGCAGTTTGGCCTTCGAGGCCTACGATTTTTCCCGACTCAGCGATTAGACCGGTTGCTTGGACATTTCCTCGATAGTCAACTCCAGCCTTCAAAGCATCGTCAAGGAGTTTCCGCCCAAACTTGGGACGGTCCAGAACAAACCCGGGCCCCTCGAAGGGAACTCTGACTTTCATGTCAGGTGAGAAGACGTAGACCGCGGTCACATGGTTCTCCATCTCAGGGAGGCCATAGCTCAACCCGGTGCGCTCATGAACATACTTGATGTGATGCTCCCCAACAGCGTCTCCACACACCCATCCGAGGGTGTTCTTTTTCCCCACCTCGCTAGGAGTATTTCTGTCGAGAAGGAGGACGTCGACTTTTCCGTTGCTCTTCAGGGCAATTGTGGCTGCTGCCATGCAGCCAGCAATTCCCGCCCCCACAACTACAACGTCTCTCGTTTCAGTCAAGCCCTTAACCAGCAACTTTGCTGTAGCTTCACCACTTTCAGCTCGACATGCTTTAGCTTTTTGCCCTCCAAGGTCGCACGCCTGGGTTAACCCTTATATCGGCTCAGACAAATCGGCGCCCATTTCAGAAGAGGTGTCGGGGATTTGACAGATAATGGTTCGAAGATCAAGAAACCACCCTTTCTCCCCCTCTGGCTGAAGACGATGCGCGTTCCATTCCTCCAGGCGACTTTCATCCCCGTGGTTCTCGGCTCAGTCATCGCTTGGCAGGCCGGCCACTTCTCCTGGGGGTTCTTCGCTCTCACTCTGCTCGGAGCGAGCCTGATTCATATCGCAACTAACATGCTCAACGATTATTTCGACTTCAAGAGTGGAAACGATCTTCGGGTCAAGCACCAGAATCCGTTCGCTGGCGGGGGCAGGATCTTGACAGCTGGGCTCGTCAGGCCTTCCACCCACCTGCTGGTGTCTGCCGGTTGCCTTGCTCTTGGGATCGTAATTGGGCTCTACTTTGTTCTAGCCCAAGGGCTGACCTACTTGTTCTGGCTTGGGCTAGTAGGAGTTGTATCCTCGTATTTCTACGTCGGCCCTCCTTTCAGGTTGGCTTACAGAGGGGTCGGAGAATTCGTCGTAGGGTTGAATTTTGGGCCGGTAATGACCTTGGGAGCGTACTATGTGCAAACCGGCAAGTTTGCACTTGAGCCATTGCTGGCTTCCGTTCCGATTGGCCTGCTCATTGCGGCTGTTCTCTGGGTAAACGAGTTTCCAGATATGGATGCGGACAAAGCGGTCGGAAAGCTCACGCTGGTCTTGAGGCTAGGATATCTCCGATCTGTGACGGTCTTCAAAGCATTACTTGGAGCGTCGTACCTGCTCGTCATTACATATGTCCTTCTCCAACCCCTCTTGAAGCAGACAGTCACCAGCTATGTGACACTCATCGTCCTAGTAACCCTTCCTATTGGAATGAAAGCGTTGAAAGTGTTGAAGGCCAACTACAGGGACCCCCACGCGATAATCCCGGCGAATGCCAACACGATAATGCTCCACCTGAGCTTCGGTATCCTTTCCATCCTCGGCTTCGTCATCGGAACAGTGATCGGCCTCTAGATGCGAGCTCTTCGAGAGTTCGGAATCAGTTATATCAGGAAAGAGCAGGCCAAACCACCGCGTTGACAACTATGGCGGCGCTTGGCTCGACAAGTGAGCAAGACCGCAACTTGGCCCCTACCGTTCATAAGTTGAAGCTGCAGTGGATGATGGCCAAGACAGACGAGGAGCGCCGACGGGTGAGCGAGCAGATAAGGAAGATTCTGAGCAACCCGAGTTCCAAGTAACTCCTATACTGCTGTGGGCATGAGCTTCCGGAAAATCGAATCTCTAATCGCCATGGGTCAACCAAAAATCCCCCAGAACAAGCCCTGAATCGCAATCCGTTAACAACAACTAACGCCCGCCTCGACAGCCTGAAGGAAAGTGCTAACGGATGCCACTATCTCAAAACTCTAGACTCGCCCATTATGCGCCCTGTAAGCCGGAAATCGCTCATTCTCCATGCCAGACAGAAAATGGGTTCCTGAAAAAATGCCCGGGTGCGGACGCGGCCGTTTGAGACGCGAGAGAGGAGAATCTGATTGCAATCTAGGCCAACAAAGCACATCAGTCAAAGACCCCTGGATTCATACACCGCTGACAACCAGAACCAAGTCGGTCAAGTATCCGACGAGGAAGCCGAGCAGAATACCCACCATGAGAATGTGGTTGGTGGACTGTCTCCGGCCCGCTCCGTAGAGTGTCATGATCACAAAGAAAAGCGCTCCGCCCGCGACCGAGAGGAATAGGACCGAGAGAATTGGGGAAACAAAAGCGCTGCCGACAATCGTGCCCATAAGAGTCGGCCCTCCGCCTACAAGGCCTGCGAGTAATAGAAAGCTCCACTTCGGCCTAGTACCAGTCAACGGGGCAGCTATGCCAAACCCTTCCGTAGCGTTATGTGCTCCAAAACCCACAACGAGGAGAATAGCCAGCGTGAGCGCACCAGAGACGTACTGAGAGCCAATAGCAAGCCCCTCGCTGAAATTGTGCACCCCGAGCCCAACAGCAATCATCATCGCCAATCTGCGGGAAGCCTTCTCGTTAATGGCTCCCTTACCATTCTGAGCAATAGCAAGCCCCGCAAGCTCCTGCGGAGTGCCAGGAACCCGGACGAACCTGTTCTCGTACCAAACAAGGCTCATCAGCCCCAAAGCAAAACCGCTCAACAACGTTGCGACGAAGAGGAATCCGTCCCCAAGAGGGCTCGCTCCCCTTATCGAGCTGAGAACAACCCCTTCAACGGTTTCCCGGGCAACAGGAAGCACCTCCACGAGCAAGAACAACAGAATCCCGATCGAAATCGCGTTGAGAAACCCTTTCACGCCGGTACTGAGACCCTTAAGCCGAGCCACGGGAAGACCTAGGAAGATGGTAAAACCCGCCAGCCCCCCCAATTCCAAAAGCATTAGGTCGACCAAACTCCGGCTACGCCTTACCGAATCGGCGAGACGAGCCGTCTCTTATTAATGCGCCCTAACCTCATTTGTAGGGAACGCCGTTTTCAACGAGAGGATGAGCAAATCAAAGAGTCCAAATCTCTGCACAAGGGGCCTTTCCTCCTCTTCGACAACGACTGCGGAATCTGTACTCGCTTTGCACAGTTCGCAGAATCAGCATCGAGAAGATGGCTCCGGCCCGTTGGACTACACACAGAGCAGGGAGCAAGAATAAAGTCGAGCTTCTTCGTGCCTACTGATAGGCCCGATGAGATGTTCTGGGTTCTTCTGGGCGATTTAGGGTTCGGCGGAAGGTCCGGCCTTCTTCCTCTTCTGAGGGAAATAGTCAGGGGGAGAATAATGTGAACGAAGGCCGGTGTGAATCATGTCCTCGCCCAAAGAACATCGTCGAGAGAATCTTGGGAACCCTGCGAAGAGGACGGGTCGTTAGGAAGAAACGCTTAGGCTAGAACCTCTGCTCTGAGCCTCTCTCCCTCGCTCAAGCGAAGGCTCTTCTGAGCGTCGAACCCTCGCCTTCGACCCCAGGATTCTATTCCTTCAAGTATTTTCTTGGAACCGAACCAGCAGAGCATGGTGAATACCCGCTTCAACACGGGGTTGAGTTTCATCAGAGTCGGGGGCATATTGTGCAGTTCGAGTACCGTGTGCCTCCAGCTTCGGTAGATGACCCAGAAACGGGCCTCATCGATCTGGTCGTCGATGTTGTAAAAGCCCTTGTTCTTGAGAACTCCCAACGGGACGAAGCTCAATGGAGTAACAGTGAAGTGAGCCTTGCCGCCAATCTGTCTCGGAAGCCCTTTCTCCATAAGGTCGATGAGTCGGACGGTTTCAACAGCATCCTCGGCGGTTTCTCCCGGGAGCCCTAGGATTATGGTGTAGGCTGGGAACCAGAAGTACTCGTTGAATACCCGCGTGCCGTTGTAGATGACGTCCTGCCACTCGTCAGGGCTGAATGGTTTCACCTTGAGGGGCATGTATTTTCGGATGAGCTCCGTAGAACCGGTCTCGAGACCGGACTGTATTCCTATGTGCGGGGACCCGTTAACCCTGACTGTTTCGGAAATCTCACGAATGAGGTCGGGATCTGCAACGGCGGGCGAAGTAGTTCCATGAGTCGGGTTAGCATAGGTTATTCCTGGAAGCGACATTATCATCTTGAAGAGCCCCAAGACCGCATCATGGTTAGGCATGAATCCCCTCTTGTCCTCAAGCTTGTACAGGAAGATGTCCTCGCTGTGGACCCAGACGTTGGGGTTGCCGATTTTCCTGTTGACATTAATCTCTCGTTTGATCTTATCCTCCGGGTAATACTTGGCGACGCGGAGGTTGGGCTCGCAGAACTGACAGTTTCGCCCGCAGCCACGCATGACTTCGACGAGCCCGTGGACCGACGGAGCAGTGATGTCCGGGATGTCTTCTAGTCTTGGACCGCGAGGAACGTGTATGAACTCGGGGCTGCCGTTAAACTCGATGTCGCGGTAAATGTCACCGATGACGTGGTCGCATTCCCCCATGACAACATGGTCCACGCCTAGGGCCTTGGTATCTCGGTCGCGTACTTCCATCTGCCAAGCCCCTGACCCTCCGATGACTAGCTGGGCTTTCGGGTACTTCTTCCGGGCAGTGTTGATTCTCTGGACCAACTCGAGGAATTTTTGTTTTGTGTAGGCGGTCCATCGCCCACCGTCAGTGAACATCATGCTAACCGGACCGAGGCCGAGCGGGTCCATGGCAGAGATTCCGACTATGCTTGTTTTCTCGTCGATGAAGTTGTCCACATGGTCAGGATGGGTTACGACGACCTCTTCAGGCCTATAGCTTCTAAGGATGGAGGCTTCGAGTTTTCTCAGTCCGTATGGAGCCATTTGTGCAACGCCGTTGTGGTGTTTTACCTGGGGCGAGAGGAAGTCAAAGATGAACCTGGGAACTTTCTCTGCAGGTGCACAGCTGAAAAATGGGAGAAGGGGAATTCCCCAGTACTCACTCATCTGCGTCGCGTCTGCGGCCAGGACTATTCTAGTCATTTGAGTCCCTTCAAATTCCATTTTTCTGCAAGGGGATGTGCTGGGTTCGCTCCGTTATCCCTAAGAATAAGATATTTTCTCGGGATTGCGTATTTTAACCTAGTGTCTGCTTTTCCAGATAAACGACTCAGGAGACACCTGGCAGGGTTTCCTGCCCTCTCAAGGCCCGTGAATCTGGGTAAATACTAGGAATTTGTGGATGATTAGCCTTGCTAACCGGACGTTAGCAGATTCTTCTCCACATTCTCAGGATCCATACTCTGTTCTCATTGACTATTCGCGCGGACTCGGCTTTTCGGCACATACGCTACTAGTCGTCGTCTATCCAGATGACTGATAGAGATGGGAGAAAGCCGGGCCCTGGAACGCTCTACGCGATGAGCATAAATCGTGGATTGTGTTCCAAGGATCGCACCATGGAGACAGTTACACGTCCAGAAGTAGGCACGTCGGCTCCCGATTTTGAAGCTCCCGTCACCTCGGGCAGTACGATTCACTTGCATGATTATCGCGGCCAGAAAATCGTCTTGTTCTTCTATCCTCAAGATGACACGCCAGGCTGCACCATCGAGAGCTGCGGATTCAGAGATGTCTATGACAAGGTCAAGGCTATGGGAGCTGAGATTCTAGGGGTCAGCGTCGACGACGTTGATTCACACAAAAGGTTCACTGAAAAGTTCAGCCTCCCATTTCCACTCGTCGCAGACGTTGACAAGAAGATTGCCAAGACATACGGGGTTCTCAGCGAAAAGTCTCCAGTTGCCCGCCGTGTGACGTTCCTGATCGATCAAAATGGAAAAGTAATCAAGATATTCGACCCCGTAAAGGCCGCTTCTCACCCTGCAGAAATTCTGGAAGCGCTAAAATCCTAGCCTAATCCGCCTCAGTTCACTACGGGAAGAAACCGATCTTCATGCACCGACGTGCTTAGAGAACCCACGATCGGCAGCTTGTACCCGCATTTCAGGCAGCGATTGTCCCGGCCGAGGTTCCAACCGGTAATGTCGAATCCGTGCCTGCGAATGGCAATGGTCTTGCACTCGGGACAGTACGTGTGCTCCCAAGGATGGCCAGGAACATTGCCGACATATACATAGCGCAGTCCTTCTGCCCGCGCGATTTCGCAATGGTTTTCTAGCGTCTTGACCGGTGTTGGAGGAAGGTTCATCATTTTGTAGTCGGGATGAAAACGGAGAAAGTGGATCGGCACATCAGGTCCGAGATTATCATAGAGCCATTTGCTTAGCTTGCGGGCTGACTTGAGGTCGTCGCCAACCTCGGGTATGACTAGGTCAGTTATCTCAGTGTGAATCTTTGTCTTGTCTCTGATGTCGAGAAGAGTCTGAAGGATCGGTTCTCCGTCGGGGACTAGGACCCATTTTCTGAGAAACTCGGTTTCATTGTTTCCTTTGAAATCCACCGTAATGCAGTCCAGGAACTCGTTCATCATCCCTACAGCGTCAGGGGTGTCGTATCCATTGGACACGAAGATGTTGATCAGCCCGTTCTTGTGCGCTTCTCGGCCAACATCACGGGCGTATTCGATGAAAATAGTTGGCTGATTGTAAGTGTAAGCTAGTCCTTGGCACCCGTAGCTTGTGGCCAATGCGGCGACCGCAAGAGGTTCCATTTCAGTGCCCTCGGGCTTACGCCTTTGGCTGATATCATAGTTCTGACAGTTGCTCACCGCCTCCAGGTTGGCAACGTAGGTGTGGTCTCCCTCGACCTCCATGTTGTAGACGAAACCAGAATAGTGCTCACTACCAGTTGACCTAACTGGGACGAGATAGTAGCCGCCTCTCTCAATTACGAGACCCCTATCGTCCTCCCACTCTATGGCTTGAGACCCGCTGGAATCATTTCTCTTGAGCACCTTCAGTATGTAGTCGTTGTGTCGAGAGACAGTTCTGCCTTCGATTATCGTCGTCGGGCTATTCTCACTAATGTAGAACCATGGAACGTTTCCAAGTCTGAGGAAGAGTAGGGCGACACCCAAGACGAGCCGTTCTGAAACGGAATTTGCTCCAATGTAGGAACGATCTGCCGGCCCAGCACGGGTAGTATAGCCATCACCGCTCAAGTAGCCACTGAGAAAGGCTTTTGTGATCTCCTTTCGGCCATCCAACAGTACAAAGTCGGGGATCCGTTTTCTGTAACAATCCACGCCACAGGCTCTCCTGAAGAAGAGACCCAGTATCGAGTTGTAGATGTAGACGTGAGTAACTGGTCCAGCTCTAATTAGGCCACAGTCTAGCCCGAACACTCGCCTGACGAGGTCCTTGATATCATCGATGTTCGATTGCTCGTCCTTGCCAAAGGTGAAGGTGACCCTAAATGAACATGGCCGATTATGGACCTGTGAAACTGAGCCATCTGCGCAGAAGTACCCCAGTAGCTTCGCGAGATCACTGTTGATCTTGACGAACCTTTGGACAGCATTCTTGCCGTTTGTAACCCTAACGGTGTCGCTGGATGAGATGATTTTTGTGGTACGATAAGATTTAGTCATGTCATTGATGCTTGAGTGTGAGAGCTTGGACCTGGCTTGCCGAATATTTGCGGGATGGATACCCGAGACCTGCCCGATTGTCCGGCTTGTGTGCCCGTCAGACGTCATACGAGCGATTGTCTCTAGCGTTGGCCGTTTCATTCTCCATTGCATGGCCGAGCGGGGAACCTTGTAGTCTCGGAGGGGTTCATCCTTGAGAAAAGCCGCAAGGTCCACTGACAGGGTTGAAGTTTGGTTCCTAATTTTCGGAACTGCTACGTAACTCTTCCTTGTTAAGTACCTCGCCTCGGCCATCGTTGGAGCTCTTTCAGGGTCGGAAGTGGTCAACACCTTATGGTCAGGCGTGCAACGAATTGGCGGAAGATAGACGGGCTTGATTGTTACGATGGTTCCATCGTAGAAATGACGGAAGATCTGTTTTATCTGGCGAAAGTGACCCTTGTGAGTTAAGGCAGCGAAACCAGGCAGATCCCGTTCTGCACTTAACCCATGCGAAGACTCGTTACAACCATCCTCGAATAGTTCTGCGAAGGTCTTCACCCCCCTGTCGGTGAAAACGAACGTCTCTGGGGTGAAGCAGTAGTGACAGGCCCAGCTGCAGCCTGTCGTTGCGATGGAGAATATTTTCGAGCCGGGCATGTAGTGGGTGACGGGTTTCTTTTCGATGGGGTCGATGTGGCCTGTAATGACTTTTCCATA
>Ga0209058_1000886_pt1 | contig 25815 bp, 27 predicted proteins | sample GraSoiAngelo_147_FD_185904 | JGI IMG/M metagenome (GOLD analysis project Ga0209058, IMG submission 185904) | Grasslands soil microbial communities from the Angelo Coastal Reserve, California, USA - 14_1009_05_40cm (SPAdes) (version 2) | ecosystem: Environmental > Terrestrial > Soil > Grasslands ... | reverse complement strand
GCTGCTGTCTGACAGTATAGGGCTCTCTGGTGGGAAATCCTCCTCCTGAGAGACTTCTTCCTAGCTGCTAGTATTCCTGCTGCTCTGCTAATAGGGCAGAGCTTGCAACAACTGGGAGAATCATACTGGGCTAATTGGTTGTAGGAGAGCTGTGAGAGCTTTCTCAGCGAAGATAAATCGTTAGCCAGACCTATCCGTATGGACTCGTTGACCATCCCTCCTGAACATTTTCAGTAATCCTAGCACGTCCCGTGTCGGAGCATAGTGTTGCCAGACAGACTTGACAGCTAACAAACGAACGACAAGAGCCCAAAACCCTCCAAATACGCCAGAGAGGCATCCAACGACAAGTTAACAGAACCCTCAGGCGACAATATCCACCGAGATGCCTAGGGGGTTTTCGTCGGCCTTCGGATTATTCGAGGGTTTTAGAACAAGCGCTTCCGCTCGAATGGTGCTCAGAATTGTCTCCTCGTTGTCCCGCAGTACGCTAATCACGGCCTCGGGTCCAACGACGACAAGCTCTTTGATCGGGGTTTTGAGGGATATTCCCCCTGCGGATTTCTTCCGACGACAGGCGGCAATTGTCTCAACTAGCACCTCCCCATTCCTTATCACCGTTTCATCTATCGAGCCTACCGAGGGCCAGGGACTGTTGTGAACGCTTTCTGAGCCCTCTCGCTGTGGAATCTGCTGGTAGATAGCTTCCGCAACATGCGGGCAAACTGGTGCAAGAAGTTTGCATACTGTGATTATCGCCTTATGAAGGCAATATTGTACGGCTTGTTGGTTTTTCTCGTTCGCTCCGGGCTGCAGTCGGTATTTCACAGCTTCGAGATAGTCATCGGCGAGAGAGTGCCATGTAAAATTGCGGATTGCTTCTAGAGCTGTATTGAATTGGAATGCTTCCATTGCCGCGGAGACGTCTGAGACTAGTTTCTCCATAGAGTTGATGAGCCACCTGTCGATGAGTGTAAATTGGGCGTTGCTCAAGTCTGGGGAAGTGAGGTTTCCCAAGATGAATCTCGAAACGTTCCAGAGTTTCGTCAGGAACTTTTTCCCGTGCTCCACCTCGGTCCATCTAAAGGGAATGTCATAGCCGGTGGAACCGCCTGCTGCGACCCATTGCCTTAAGGCGTCTGCTCCGAATTTTTGCAACACTTCATCTGTTATCACGAAGTTGCCGTATGACTTGTGCATCATTCTTCCATCGGTCCCTCTCACCATTCCGTTGATGAGTAGCGTCTTGTAAGGAGCCCTTGAGAAAAGGGCCAGGCTTCGCGCTAGCAGATAGTAGTCCCAAGTCCGCACTATGTCCAGGCCGTTTGGCTGGAGGTCTGCGGGGAATAGTCTTTCAAATTCGGGTCCCTGATTCGGCCATCCAGCGTGAACCGCTGAGGTTATCGAAGAGTCCATCCAGGTGTCTAACACGTCAACTTCCCCAATGAACTCCCGCGACCCACAGTGAGGACACTTTTCCACTTGAGGAGCCTCTTTACGAGGGTCGACAGGCAAGTGCTCTTCCGTGGCTGCCGTGATTTCACCGCATTTCTTGCAATACCAAACGGGGATGGGAGTTGCAAATATTCTCTGGCGTGAAATTACCCAGTCCCAGTCGAGGGAGTTGGCCCAGTCTATGAGTCGTTGCTTGGCGAAGGCTGGGATCCACTGCAGCTTTTCGCACCAGTCGACGATTGACTGCGTCATTGCTTTGGTCCTCATGAACCATTGAGGACGTGAGATGATCTCCACAGGAGTGTTGCACCGCCAGCAGGTTCCTATACTCTGTTGAGAAGGCTCTGTTCTCGAGATCTTCTTTTGCCGCCCTAGCTCTTCCACGATTTGCTTTCTTGCCTCTTCGAGCTTCAGGCCTTGGTATCGCCCTGCCACGGAGGTGAGGCGGCCGTTTTCACTGATTGCCTTGATGACGGGTAGCTTGTGTCGATTCTGCCATTTGACATCGGTCTTGTCTCCGAATGTGCAGACCATTACTGCGCCTGTTCCAAATGAGCTGTCCACCTCCGGGTCTTCGATAATCGGAACTTCCTGGCCGAAGATGGGCACCGTGGTTTTCTGGCCTCGTAGTTTTTTGTATCGCTGATCTTCTGGATGCACGGCTACGGCAACGCAGGCCGGAAGGAGTTCGGGTCTTGTCGATGCGATCTCGATTTCGTCTCTTGGTCCGAATTTGATGTACTGCAGTGTTCCCTTTCTCTCTTCGTGGACTACCTCGGCTTCCGCGATGGCTGTCTCGTCTCTGGGACACCAGTTTACCGGGTGTTCTCCTTTGTAGAGGTAGCCCGATTTGTAGAGCCGAAGGAACGAGGCTTGGGTGAGCTTGTAATAGGACGGGTCCATTGTCCGGTACTCTAGGCTCCAGTCGATTGAGATTCCGAGCCGGATAATCGTGTTCTTCATCTTCGAGATGTACTCGTCGGTAAGCTTCCTGCACATTTCGACAAACTGCGCAGGCGGCACGTCGTTCTTTCTGATCTTGAACGTTTTCTCTGCTCTTACCTCGGTGGGCAATCCATGGCAGTCCCATCCTTGAGGAAAGTGAACATTGAAGCCTTTCATTCGACGGTATCGAGCAACAAAATCGATGTAGCACCAGTTCAGAGCGTTTCCTACGTGGAAGTCCCCGCTAGGATACGGCGGTGGCGTGTCGATACCGTATGGTGGCTTTGAGTCATCCCTAGGGTCATACGCGTAGACCCTACCGTCGGCCCAGTATTCTTGCCACTTTGGTTCCTCTGCCGAAGGTTCGTACTCTTTGGGAAGAGAGAAGGTCAGACTCGGCTTCTGTCTTTCCCTAGAATCCTGCATTGTGCAACGTCTGTGTTTCTCGGTGGACTTACGGCCTACTCGACGTGGCTGTGATGCATACCCCTACGCCTCGGCTGAGATGGAACTTTGCCCAGCGGGATATAAGCCATTTCGTGAGGCCCCGTTTTGAGGCCTAGTCATTTCCAGAAATGCTCTAGCGAGGATCCAGAACCCGAGAATACCGGTTATCCATATGAGAAGCGAGACAATGTTTCCTAGAACCGCAGGGGCGAGGAAGGTCACATAGAAGTAGACATCAAAGTACCAATGGAAGAGGATTGAGGCGTAGGCCCCGTATACCATGAAAGCGATGCCGATTGCAAAACCCTGAAGGGATGCGCTGGCAACCTTTCCGACTTGCCAACCGCCCCCACCGAGAAGATGAAGCAGTCCAAACCATATTGAGGTTGCACAAAGCATCGCCCACTCGCTCCAATGAATTCCTGACCATCCGTTTACTCTAAAGCTCTGAAGACCAGTTTCCAACTTCGCTTGGTCAGGAAATAGTAATCCTAGAAACACGAGGCGAACCCTTCTATTGATGGTAGTAGATGCAGCTAATGCGGTGCCGCCGGAGGCATACGAGTGCCATGAGGCTCTTGCGGCAACCAAAAGGCCTAGCACGCTAATCCGAAAGGCGGCTTCTTCAACTACGGAAGCATATGCAAGACTGTAGAGCCTAACATAGGGTCTGTCCTCTAGCAATGAGCCGGTGGGTAATCCGAATGAGTTCTCCAGTGTGACAATCAAGACCACCAATAGGAGGAGGCTTGAAGAGACAAGAGGCATAATCGCGAACCAATTTGGGACTTGGCGCGCGATTTTTCCTTCAGCCAGTTTTCGAAGACCAGAGACGATGCCTCCATCTTCCCTGAACGCCAGAACAAAGCACGTTAGGAATACCAGGACTGTTCCGAAGTACACTGTAAGCGAATTAGCCTGAAGCGGAAGTCTAGTTTCGTACAAGAACACGCCCAATATCAAGCTTACCGGAGGACTATGAAAAAGGTCCAGCCCAATCGAAGTGGAGAATAGAACGCTGATGCTGAAGACAAATGCGATGAGGTATGTGGCGACGGTAAGTGCGGAGGTGGCTGCTGCTAACGTCCCAACGGATGCTCGAGGAGCCAAGGTAAACAGGTCGGCTCGATCAGCAGACTGGTATCTTTCCCTCGGTTAGGCTTTTGGTGAAGTCGTTTATGCTGTTGAGTTCTGATTTCACAATCTCCAGTGTGGGCTTGAATACCGACTTGTAGTCGACACCTTTCTCGAGTATCATCTCCACCCCAGCAACTTTCGGGTCGTTAATGGGCCTGCCAATCTGGCTGAGCAGCCAGACGTAGACCTCCCGTAAGCCTGAGACTCTCTTGTACACATGCTGGGCAATTTCATAGCTGAGAAGGTTGTAGATTTTTCCCACATGGCTGACGGGGTTCTTTCCCGCGGCGGCTTCTGAGCATGTTGGACGGTTCAACGGGATTAGTCCGTTTACCCTGTTTCCTCGGCCAACTTGGCCCCCGTCGCCATCGTCCGCGGAGGTTCCTAGAACTGTCAAGTACATGCCGCCCATTCCCCTCCCCCTTTTGTCCAGAGTGTTGATTGCGACATTGACTCCGTCGAATTTTGAGCGGTTCTTGACGAATTGGATCACCTCTTCGTTCACCTCGGCTTTTCGCTTGAAGTATTGGCCCTCGTTCTCGATAAAGCGATCGAGGAATGCGAGTGCTACGGTGAGGGTGAGCTGTTCTTTTTCCCGTGAGGCCATAATCTTAACGTCTTCCCCTGTCTCCGGGAAATCTTTCTTGAAACTGGGCGAGTTGATGAAGCGCTCAGTCTGTAGAACCATCTGTTCCGTCGCAGTGAGTGGCGCATAACCTACAGCCGCCGAGGTGTCGTTTGCCCCTAGGTACTTTCCTTTTCTAGAGAAAATGTCGCGGAGGGCTTCAGAGCCTTTTGAGAGCTCCACTTGGTATCTGACATGCTTATCGGGGTCAACGAATCTTAGATTCTTGCTGAACCATTTCTTGGCAGTGGATACTGCTATCTCGTCCACTGGAAGCGATTTCCCGTCGACATCGTAGGTTGCTCTGTCTCCGAAGACCATCAACATTGGACGCTTTACTTCTCCACCGCCAAATCGTCTGCGGACCTCTCCGGCTGCGAGCAGTCCCTTGTCGATGTTATGGTGGAGGACTGCTCCGTATCGTTTGAGGTACTCTTTGGATAGGGCGACCGAAACCTCATTCATAATTGCGTCGCATATGTGGTCTGGATGCCCCACTCCTTTCCGTTCAACAATCTCAAGGGGCTGTTCAGCTACTGGAACTTGGTGTGATTCGCTGATCCGTATCGTCATTTTTTCAAGCTCAGGACGTGTTAGGAATTTCGCGGGAAATTTCCACTATTAACGTTTGTCGGTATTATTCTTCGGGGAATACTGTGACCGCTATCCCTTCTTGCGAGCAGCTGATACGATTGAGATTACGTCCCTGTCTCGTACGATGTAGTCGTTGGGAAGGCGGAGCCCGTTTCTAGCGTCAAGAGCATATAGCATCCTTTCGGCTAGCTCAGAGTGAATCTGTCGAGCAAAGTCCCGTGCGGTGTACCCGTTCGGGACTAGGAGTGTGTCAGGAAGAACGTTTCCTTTCTTGTCCGAGAGTTTTTTCATATCCTCCACAGGATAGACTGCGTTCAGACCAAGAAGTTTGAAGATGCACGAGTTCAGGGCGAACTGTACGCCTGTCCGCATCAGCTTGCTCATGACTTTCTGTTGAACGTAGGCGAGGGCCCATGCTTGGTCCTTGCTTAGATGGCTTTCGTCAAGGACTTTGAAGCTCTCCTCGCCTGGGACGTACTGGATGAATCCCTTCTCCTGCGCTCTTCTAAGAGCTAACTCGGCCTCGCTGCAAACCGGTATGACAAGTTGCGACTTGAATTGGTCACGCAGTCTTTCGAAGTTCTTCTCTGCTTGGGCGAGGTCCATTTTGTTCGCTATGATGACTGTCGGTTTTGAGATGGTTCGGATCCTCTCGGCGAAGCTTCGAATCTCTTCCTCGGTCCAGTTCCTTGGTGTTTTTGTATTGAGGCCTGTCTCAGCTAGTGCTTCTTTCACGTGGGCCTGTTTTACGCCGATGCCTGCGAGCTCCCTTGCCAAGGGGGCATTGTAGTTTTCCGGCTTGAGGGCTTTCTTGCGGAGCCTTTGCAATGACCTGTCGATCGATGCCTTGAACCAGAGAACTAGCTCTTCTTCTATGTCTAGGACATCTAGGACTGGGTTTCCCATTCCAGCCCTGGTGATTTTTCCGTCGGGGTCAATGCTTCCGGACGCATCGACTACGTGGAGGAGAGCATCTGCTTGTGACACGACGTTCAGGAACTGGGTTCCTAGTCCTCTTCCGGCCCATGCTCCCTTGATGAGGCCAGGTAGGTCGATAATCTCAACAGGTATGAACCGCCAGCCGTCGACACATGTCGAGTTTCGAGGCTTGTCTGTTACATTCAGCTCGCGACATACGCATAATGTTTGAACCTGCCCTGTGGCAGTGTTGGGTTTCTTCGTCGTAAAAGGATACGTCGAAACCTCCGCCGTTGAGCTTGTCGCGGCGTTGAAGAAAGTCGTCTTGCCTGTATTCGTCTTTCCAACGATACCTATCCGAATCATTTGCCCCGCGATGCTCCTTTTCCGCAATACAGCGTAATAGGGCTATGGATTCCTCACGAGTGTTTGTCTCGAAATTCTCGCAAATGCTCTCAAAAAACCCGCAACAAACCCAGGCCTACCCGCCAAATGTTTTATGTGAGAACGACGCACGCCTCAAAGGCGTTGGGAAATGCCCGCCGAGATTACGAACGCTGACCAGTTCGTCGATATTTCAGAGGGAGCTCTTGAGTGTCGAGTGAAACGGTCCAAGGATGTCGTGAAGCTCAAGTTGCGGACCCCTAGCAGGCTGTACACTTACAAGATCAAAGTAGACCGGGCTGACGATGTCTTAAAACGCCTAAAGTGTGAAATTGTTGAGGTCTAGCGACTACCCGCCGTGCGCTACAGGGATTATCGTAACGACCGTTGTCCCTTCTATTCTCGTGTTCAGACCGCTAAACATGTTACAGTCTTGCTCGTTCAAGAGTATGATGACGTTCGGTCTTGGGTCCTTTGTTCCCGCCTCCACCAGATAGCTCTCGAATAGTGGATTGTTAACGGTTCTCAGAAGTTCTCTAACCAGATCAGCAACGGTAGCTATCGAGGCTGTATCCAGGCGAAGCTCGCGATTACCAGCCGCTGACGCCAAGACTCCTATCAGTCTCACGACTACTTCTGTGCCGAGCTGCTGGGTTTCTGTCCTACTCAAAGAGGAAGACTTCCTCCTCGTATCTCCTGCTTCCGACCCATGCTCCTCCGGGTAGATGTCTTATTCTCAACTTTCTCAAGTGTGACACAAATTCTTCTTGAGCGCTTTCGAGGTAGGGGGATCGAAGGAGCTTCAATTGGAAACATATTCCTAACGGCCTTGACGGAATGATGTGACGCGTGGTCTTCGGTGGAAAAACCTTCCCTGCTATTGATGCTGCCATGATTTCCTGCTTGTCTATACGGATTGTGGACAAGAGGAACTCATCCGCACCTTTGGGAACAGAATTGTCATCGCTATATGCAACCTTCAGGCCCCGTTTTCGGGCCATCTCCTCAATTTCAAACGAGCATCGCGCAAGGGTCAAGGCGTCCTTGCTCGCCGTCACTAGCACGAAGCACGATTCCGTATCTTGTATCGAAGCGAAACCTGACCTGTTCTCAAGCCAGTTCTCAGCCTCCTTGGGTGCAACCCTAAACGACTCGTAGGACTTAATTCCGTCTCTGAAATTGTCCAAGCTTGTTCCTCTGATTTCTCTGAACCATCTTTCCACGACTATGCTTGGGTCTTGATAGTTAATCGCAGCACATGGGACAAGCTGGCAGCCCAGCTGAGCCAATGCGGCTAGCCGATGAGTTCCATCAAGCACTAAGCCGGTCTTATTGTCCGATATGATTGGATGTCGCAGTATAGGGTCCTTTGCTAGGGCGGCCTTGAGCCTGTCAAGGTCCTCCTGAATGGTCTGCTCATGGGGCTTGAGGTCTCGGACTCTTTTCAGGGTAAGAAGAATCGGAATCTTGGCGCTAGCGATTTGGTAGCCGTGGGAAGCGTTGCCGCCTTCCAAAAACAGACGCGGTCCGCTGGATCACGCTTGCTCGGGAGCTTCTGTGGGAATCTCGGTGGCTGCTGAGGCTCGATTGCCTTCAACAATCTTTAGCCTGGTTATGTAGCCGACTATTCTGTTTCTGAGACGCTTGGTCCTAGCGTCTACGAGGGGCTCTAGGGCTTTCTTGTTGGCCTCGTAGTCCTTTCCAAACTTATCTGGATAAAGAGCAATGATTTCTCGAGAAATTTTCTTGACCGCTGCTATCCGAACCTTTCCCACGCCGTTTTTCCTTCCGGGAAGTCGGCGAGTTCGATTGTTGACATTTAAGTATTGGTGTCCAAAGTAGACAAAGTCGCCGGGAACTCTTAAATAACCTGGTTTTAGCCGCGAAAAACGTGCCGATAGTTGGCTGAAGGCGAGATATCAACCGCTGCTGTCCATAGGCTCATCAAAAGAGGCGGAGCAGGAAGAATAGGGGATGATGCAGCCGAGGAATTGCGAAAGGTAATGGAAGAAACCGCGATACGCGTCGGAAAGGAGGCGTTGGAGTTGGCCACGCACGCAGGGCGGAAAACGGTACGCGCGGAAGATATTAGACTCGCAGTGAAGCGGATTCAGAAAGAATAGGCTGAAAGAGTCAAGCCGAGCAAAAGCAAGGTTTTTATCCAAACTATTTCCTCGGCGCTCCTTGTGAACTAGACAGTGTCATATTTGGCGAATCAACCGATTCTGATTCTAAAAGAGGGTTCTGCCCGAAACCGGGGGAAGGACGCACAGAGAAGCAACATCAGCGCCGCCCGAATCGTGACGGAAGTTGTCAAGACGACACTTGGTCCAAGAGGGATGGACAAGATGCTCGTCGATAGCCTTGGCGACGTGACCGTGACGAGCGACGGGGCGACTGTCCTTGACGAGTTAGACGTTCAGCATCCAGCCGCGAAGATGCTTGTTGAGGTCGCGAAGACTCAGGATGATGAGGTGGGCGATGGGACGACAACAGCAGTCGTCATCGCGGGAGAGCTATTGAGACGAGCAGAGATGCTTCTTGACCAGGGTCTTCATCCAACGGTCATCAACGCGGGGTTCCGTAAAGCGGAAGAAAAGGCGATGGAAGTTCTCGCCGAGATAGGCAAGCCCGTGGAACTGAAGGACACTGAGACTCTACGCAAGGTCGCGCTGACTTCGATGGGCGGGAAGACTCTCGGAGCCGCGGCCTCAGAGCATTTCGCCAAGATAGCTGTCGAAGCCGTGAATCAGGTTGTAGAGAAAAGGGGTGAATCATTCTTTGCCGATATTGAGAACATCCAGCTGGTCAAGAAAGAGGGCAAGAGTCTCCTCGACACTGAACTGGTCAGAGGTGTCATTGTGGACAAGGAGGTCGTTCACCCTGGGATGCCGCGACGCGTCGAAAAGGCCAGGATTGCGCTGCTCGACATGCCCTTGGAGATTGAGAAGACCGAGTTCAGTGCTGAGATCAAGATTTCCAACCCACAGCAAATGCAGGCCTTTCTTGACGAAGAGACAAAGCTGATGAAGGACATGGTGGACAAGGTCAAAGAGTCGGGCGCAACCGTGGTCATGTGCCAGAAGGGAATCGACGAGGTTGCGCAGTCTTTCTTGGCAAAAGCCGGCATCCTCGCGGCCCGAAGAATCAAAAAGTCCGACGTGGAGAAGCTGTCCCGGGCAACTGGAGCACGAATAGTCACAAACCTAGAGGATCTTGGCAAGGCAGATCTTGGAATCGCCGGGCTGGTTGAGGAGAGAAAGCTCGGGGATGACAAGATGATTTTCATCCAGGACAGCAAAGATCCAAAGTCGGTCAGTATTCTGATACGCGCTGGGCTTGAGCGTCTGGTCGACGAGGCGGAAAGGGCTCTGAAGGACGCTCTGTCTGTCGTAATTGATGTTGTCAAGAAACCCAGAATCGTGGCGGGGGGAGGGGCGGTCGAGACAGAGTTGGCTAAGAGAATTCGCGATTACGCCACCAAGATAGGTGGTCGTGAGCAGCTGGCTGTCGAGGCTTTCGCTGATTCTCTCGAGGTGATTCCTCGAACACTAGCGGATAACGCTGGACTGGAGCAGATTGACATTCTGGTCGGGCTGAGGGCTGCCCACGAATCGAAAGGACTCTGGAGTGGAATCAACGTGCACATAGGCGAGATTTCGGACATGTGGAAAGAGGGAGTGCTAGAACCGCTAAAGGTGAAGGAGCACGCCATTGGCTCCGCGGTCGAGGTTGCTTCAATGATTCTCAGAATCGATGACGTTATCGCTGCGGCCAAACCTCCGCCTCCGCCGCCGGGTGCAGGCGGACATGGTCCTGACTAGCGGCATTCTTTGAAAAGCCTTAACTGCTAGAACTTTCCCGGTCGATTTCGCTCCGGTAGTATAGACCGGTCAACAGCAATCGGCCGAAAGTATGCCGGACTCTCGATCCGGCGACCCGGGTTCAAAAGCTAAGAGAGCGAGCTGAGAGTCCCGGCCGGAGCACCAAGACCAAGCAGTGCCAAGACTCATAATCATAACTGGGACCCCTGGAGTCGGAAAGTCTACACTTTCCAGAGCTCTTGCTCGAAGGGTCGGAGCTCGTTTTATTGACCTAGGAGAAGTCGTAAAGACTGAAGGGCTTCATGTCGGATTCGACCAATTCCGCGGATCGCTCATTATTGATGAGAAACGAGTTCGTCAACATTTGGCAACTGTGCTCAAGAGCGGCGGAAAAGTAGTAGTTGCGTCTCATACAGTAGGGCACATCGCGCCTCGTGGAGTGGATTCATTTGCAATAGTGTTGAGGCTTGATCCGATTCTATTGTACAGAAGGCTGTTGAGGAAGGGATGGACCAAGAGGAAGATCTGGGAGAACGTTGAATCCGAACTACTTGATGTGTGCTATTTCGATGCAGCTCACAATCTTGGACTCGAGAGGGCTTTCGAGCTAGACACTGGGACAATGTCAAAAGCGCAGGTGTTGGGGGAGGCCTTGAACGCCATTAGAGGAGATAGAGCGCAGATGTCGAGGGTGAATTGGCTAAGCAAATATGACCCGATAGACCTTGAGAGGAAGCTCGCATGGAGAAACATTTCATCATAGTCGCCTGTCCAAGATGTAGGACCGTTCAAGTGGCGGACGGTCGCAACGAGTCCCGTCAATGTGCAAAATGTGGTAAGCGGTTTCAAGTTAGCAACCTACAAGTTCTCGGGCGTGGGAAAGACGCGCGTGAGGCACGGGTAATCGCTTCATCAATCAAGGCTCAACTTGGCGCCCAGGAAACCAAAGGTGATATAGCTCCCGGCAAATAGCGCGCTTCAGGTTTCAACTCCCTGTCGTCAACAGCAGATCGGAAGTTCATGGAGGAATTATCCAACCTCCTTCAGAAGAACGTTAGCATACTGACTTCGTCGGGAAAAACATTTGTCGGGACACTTACCGGTATCGATACGGACACCATGAGCGTCTGTCTCACGAATGCAAAGTCCGACGCTGGACTAGCTATACACAAACTCTTCTTAAACGGAGAAACCATAACGCAAATCTCAAGTTTCGACAAACCCTTTGACCTGCACAGTTTAGGCGAGCGATTGGAACGCGTCTTTCCCAGAATGGTCCGAGTAATGGAAGACGCAGGTGTAATTGTCGTGATGGATAGAATACGCCTGACAGAGAAGGGAATTGTCGAAGGGTCGGGCCCTGCGGCGGAGAGAGTCCAGAAGGTCTACGAAGAGTTCATGCGCGAGAAGGGCGGCATCAAGGCAGGGTAAGCCGATTCGCCTGTCCGAGTCAAAACCTTTTCAAATCCTGCATCAGGAAATTCGGTCCCCGCTGTGATAGTCTCGGGGTCCAACATAGGATATAGCGAGGCAGCTTATCTCCTCACTATTGCTACCCCCTGAGTGGATTCTGCCACGCTGACTGTTCCGAAGAGAAGTCATTTGCGAGGCGCTTTCTCAGCATCTAGGAGGATTGGAAGGGAGACGGTGGGGCCCAGGTGCAACGGTCAAGACAGTTTCAGGGTGTTCTGTAAGGATTTACTCGGGCGGGTCGGAAGTCTAACAACCAAAAGTGGCTCCTTTCAAACTCCCCATATGTTTCCAGTAGTGGACCCAAACCTGCCAATTTTCAGCCAAGATGTCTTCAACGGTCTTGGTATACGTGCTATAATGACCAACGCTTACCTCCTCAAGCGAGGACGGAGCGAAGCGGACGTTCCGAACGTCCACAAATTTCTGAACTTTAAGGAGACAGTCGCAACTGACTCTGGCGCCTATCAGATCCTCGAATATGGCAAGGTGGGCGTTGACCCGGAGGAGATTGTTCGTTACCAAGAGCGGATAGACACTGACATTGGAGTCATTCTAGATATTCCGACCGGCTATCGTAGTGGTCCGGCTAGGGCGAGGTGGACCGTTGATGAAACGGTGCGTCGAGCTGACAAGGCGCTAGCAATTAGAACTCGCAACGACATTCTATGGATCGGACCCATCCAAGGTGGCATCTACGTCAAAGAAGTTGCACGGTCGGCGAAGCAGATGGCCAGGAGGGATTTTGCCATCTATGCCCTCGGGAGCCCGACCCAGCTGATGGAGTCACAACGCTTTGAACTCCTAATCGATATGATAATGGCAACGAAAAGGGAACTCTCTCCGTCGAAGCCCCTCCACCTTTTCGGGGCCGGACATCCGGCCCTCTTTCCATTTCTCGTTGCGATGGGGTGCGATCTCTTTGACTCTGCAGCCTATGCGCTTTACGCGCGAACCGACCGCTACCTAACCTCTGAAGGAACATCCGACATCCGGGAGATGGAGGAATTTCCGTGCCTTTGCGAGACCTGCCGCAACGCCACCCCTCGTGAACTATTGAGGGCTGGAAAAGGCAAGAGGGAGTATGCCCTCTCATATCATAATCTTCAAGCGTGTTTCTCCGAACTTAGACGTATACGAGATGCTATTCGAAAGGGCCGTCTCTGGGACCTCATGGAGCAACGCGCATACTCACACCCGGCGCTGAAGCGATGTCTGAACAGGATCACGCGGCATGCCGAGGAGCTAGAAGCTTCGACGCCTGTCGTAAAACCACGTGGGATCTTCCACTTCGGTTCAACAAGCGACGCTCGTCCCGAGAATCTTCGACATCTGTCTAGAATCCGCAGGGTGATATTTCCCCGCCGAGCCCGATTATTGTTGCTTCCTGGCAGATGGAGGAGGCCATACAGGGAGGACCCTCGCTACAGGTCGACCGTGAGCAAGTTCCAGGAACGGGAGCATGCCCGAATCATGTTCTACTCGATCCCCTACGGTCCAGTTCCGCTTGAGCTGGATGAGACATATCCAATCGCCCAGACGGAGAGCGTAGAACCCGAAGATTCATCGGCATATGTCACTAAGGCCGAGATAATCTCCCAGTTCTTGAGAAATCTCTCTCCGGAGCGTGTCGTATTAGTCCAGGATGGTAGGCTTGGGGAGGCTGTCGGAGGAGAGCTGAAGACCTGGCTCCCTAGGTCACGTCTCGCAATAGTCAACGGGGTGGGTTTAAGATCCGATCAATTAGGACGAATCGTTGATCGTAAACTTTCGATCCAGACCTAGGCGTACATTCTTTGCAGCGACTTCCGCGTGAGCCTTGACTTGTGGTCGAACTCGCGTTCGATGAACTTGGCGTCCTTCACGAGCTCATCAACGTCGACCTTGAAATTGTACGTGCTGGCGATTCGCCGGATTGCCAGTGCAGCGGCTGCGGGGTCGGCTCTTGCAGGCTCGGCGTACGGTAGAACTGCTATGGCCGGGAAGTCATGAATTTCGAACTCGCTAAGCATGACAGCCAAGGGTCCGTATACTAACAAGCCGGGCTCGAGGATTGGTGCTTTGAACAACTTCGCCTTGTCCAAGTAGGCTCCAGTGGGGACTACTGCGAAGTCGTCCCTTCGTTGCTTGAAGGAAATGTCTAACCCTCCAACTAGAATCGCGTCTTTGAACTTCTCCTCAATCGCCCAGTTGGCAATGGATTTCGCGAATTCGGCTTCCTCGCTCCTGTGGGGGGAGAACTCAAGCTTGACAAGCACTGTCTTTCCCTTCGCATAGACTTCGAAAGGCGTGACCAGGCCCCCCTCGGCAGTTCCGACCCAGGGTGGCGGGTTGCCCACTTCTACAAACCCGATTCTCTCAGCTTTCAGCGCATGTATCAAGTAGCTGGTCGCTATGTAGCCTGTCTGTCCAACTCCGTGAAATCCCGTGATAAGTGTGGACCCTCTCAGAGTTTTCTTCTCTACGAGGACCTGCACTGGCATTAACATGACTCCTAGGAGATAGTTGAGATGAGAGAAGTTGTCTTCCCTAAAAGGGTCTCGCGGGTTGGCTTCCATTGTAGGGCTTTTATTGTAGTCCCTTACCCGGTCGCGTTAGTGTCCTGAGATTTCGTTTGTGTGTAGTTGAAAGAAATAGGATGTCGGAATGAAGATCAGATTCATGGGCGCCTGCCAGGAAGTTGGCAGGTCAGCCTTTGCCGTAAGTGTCGGAGAGAAGTATGTCGTCCTTGACTACGGCGTTATGGTCAACGGTCATGTAGGGTTCCCTATGCATATTCCCCCACGAGAAGTGGAGGCGATAGTCTTGACGCATGCGCATTTGGACCACATCGGAGCGGCTCCGATATTCTACATTCAAGGTGGGGTCCCGCTGTACGGGATTGAGCCCACTTTCACACTTGCGAAGATCATAATCAAGGATTTTCTCAAGCTGAGTGGCTACTATGTACCGTATGAGTACATTGACCTGGAGACGATGCTGCGTCATACACGTGACATGCAGTACCGCCAGTCTTTCGACATTGGTAGCGCATCAGTGACTCTAGTAAACGCGGGACATATTCCTGGAAGCGCTCAGACACTCATTGAGCAAGAAGGTCGTCGTCTCCTCTACACGGGTGACTTCAACAGGCAGCCCACGCGTCTCGTTGATGGGGCCGACCCGGAGTACAAGAACTTGGACGCAATTATTCTTGAGGGAACCTACGCCACCGAGGATCATCCGGTACGCGATGGGTTGGAGAAAGAGTTTGTCGAGAAGGTCACGGAGGTCGTGGAGCGAGGAGGAGTCGTACTCGTCCCGGCTTTCGGAGTTGGTAGGTCACAAGAGCTACTCTCCGTTCTATCAGCCTACCACTTCGAGCATCCTGTCTGGGTTGACGGAATGGCGTTGGACGCGATGGGAACTCTTCTCAAGTTTCCAAAGGCTCTAAGGGACGCAACGGTGTTCGACCGTGCTGCAAAAACGGCCCGATGGGTCGATGGCTGGGAGGATCGACGCAAAGCGACAAAGAATCCTGGCGTCATCATCTCCCCGGCAGGTATGTTGAAAGGAGGAGCCTCCGTTTTCTACATGGAGAATGTCGCGTCCAAGAAAGAGAACGCTGTCTTCTTGGTAAGCTTCCAGGTCCCCGGAAGCCCAGGGAGAATCCTTCTCGACCGACGCAAGTTCGTTATTCACGGCAGGGCTCGTCCCGTTGATGCGCAGATTGAAAGGTTCGACTTCTCTTCTCACGGCGGCAAACGGGAGCTGGAGATGACATTGTCAGATTTGGACAAGAAGACCAAGGTGTTCATTGTCCACGGTGCGGAAGGGAACTGCAGGAGACTCGCAGAATGGGCGAACAAGGAACTGGGCCTCAACGCGATTGCCCCGAAGACCGGAGACGTTCACGAGATCTAACCCGGTATGGCCCAGCCAGAAGAACGATTCAAGCCTACGATAGCGCACCTCTACCCAGTTATTCTAAGCCTGGCAATTACCGGGGCTCTCGGCTATCTTCCCGCAAGTCAGAACGTAGTGGTTCAGCAAATCATCGGTGGAGACACAGTCCCCACAGCCTCCGTGAGTGCCCTCTACTTCGTACTTACCCTAGCCGGTAGCGCCACCGTCATGCTTCTTCTGGTGAGAAAGGGAAAGATGAGCTTCCTCCAAAGGGCCGTCAAGACCGCGTTGGTCTTCGTTTGCTTTGCAGTGGCTCTCTGGTACTCTAGCATACTCTTCTCCCTGGCCGGAAATCCTCTCCCTGACCCCTCCGCCACCATTGTATTGCTAACTGTTTCCATAGCGGTGGCCGCGGCTGTCGGGTTACTCGTATTCGGCCGTAACAAGAATCTCCAGGTGTTGGGAGTTGGTCTGCTCAGTGCTATGACAGGGCTCTTTCTTGGAGCCTCCATTCCTTGGCTAACTGCTCTTATCCTGGCTGGTGCTCTGGTCCTCTACGATACTCTGGCGGTCTTTCGAGGTCCAATAGGGGCACTCGCGAAGAGCGTCGAGGTCAGAGATCTTCCGGGCGCGGTCTTCACATACAAAGAATTGAGTATAGGGATGGGCGACATGGTCTTCTACTCGCTTCTAGCAACGACAGCTTTGTGGAATTTCGGGGCTCTAGCATTTTTCAGCGCGGCAGTCGGGATCCTCGCAGGGACCTTTCTTGGATTCAAGGCTCTCGCTCGGTACGAAATGTTCCCAGGACTACCATTCTCGTTGCTACTTGGCCTTGCTGGAATCGGCCTAGCGATCCTTCTCTAGTTCTTGCACCAGATCTGCGACATCGTTCAGCCTGCCAGCACTGTAATCAGCGATAGTAGCCGGCTTTGAGCCTCGTCTTGAGACCAGAATTGTCTTCAGACCAATGGCTTTAGCTCCGCAAACGTCCATCTGTTCAGAGTCTCCGACGTGCACGGCTTGTTCCGGGTTCAATCCTAGCTGGAATAGTGCATATCGAAAAATGCCGGGGTCGGGCTTACGAACTCCGACCAAAGCTGACGTAACGACTTTGTCGAAGTAGCCTTGGAGTCGGACATGCTTCAGAATCTGGAGAGCTACCTCGTGAGACGATATGTTTGATATGATTCCCAGCTTCACATCCCGCTTGGTGAGCGACTCAACAACCGGTTTCGCGTCCTTGAACGCGACCGCATTTGCACCCCTATGCCTTGCGACCACTACTACTGCTCGTTGGACGAGGCGCTCATCCGGGTCCCTTCGCAAAGCTCTTCTGAGGAGCTGTGTCATCCATGTCTGTATAGGAATCTCGACCTGGTGCTTCAGACGTAGCCTTTGGTTGGTCTTGTAGGCTCTCTTATAGATTGCATAGAGGTTTTCATGGCGTTCTGCCCTCGGAATCATTCTCGCTATCTCTTGGAGGGCAAGCTTCGTGACCATGTTATCTTCGATATTCTGAGTGACGAGGGTTTCACCGAGGTCGAAGAAAACGGCTCTTAGGCGTGGGGGCATTCTGGTTTTCCGCCGAGCGGAATCGTGAGGCCCGGTTGCTGGACTATTAGAGCGATGTTCTTCGTCCTGTGCAAGTCCCGTCTAGTTGGCAGGGTATCTTAGAACCGCTGCGACTTTCCCGAAAGAGTCTCGTAGCATCCGCCCTTCTTCAGTCTCTTCCGATATGACCTCGACTCGAGTCCCAGCTTTTTCCGCGAAGTCCACGAAGCTGTCAACTATGTCAGATTCCTCTTCAACTCCCAGGTTTGTCTTCCCGCATTTTTGACACGGGCGGGTTGTCAGCGAGCTTTTGACCGCGTCGGCTTCAAATCTTGTTCCCCGGAATTCTTCCACGGCTCCGCAGTTCTTGCACTTGAGGAGAAGCCTCTGCCCTTCGAGTTTTTCTGAGATGAGTAATGTGTCGACGATTCCTTTCTCTAGGTATTTTTGGACGTTCTTTTCTCCGAAGGCTGATTTTCCCGTTTCGTGGCCTATTTCGTAGAGGAATTTTTGTACCAGCTGTTTCTCTTCCTGGTACCTCACTCCTTTGAGAATCTCTCCGCTCTTCTCTACAACCTCCTCGACTCCCATCTCGCTAGAGTAGCTTGTATCGACTATTGACAGGACTTTCTTCTTCAGCATATAGTTCATGTAGTCTCCTTCTGCCCAGTTGTACTTCGTAGGTCCGGGTCCTCCGACGATTATCCCTCTGAGGTCGGGAATTTTGGTCATGATGTCGTTGAAATGTTGTCCGACCCGGACGTAGTAGTCGTTTGTGACCTGTTCGCGGATTCGCTCGAAACGCCGAGCTGACTGGCCTCCGGCGCGGCTCTTGCCTGGTATGCCTGAGGTGAAGGTTTTCTGGATCTCGACCCGTTGTCCTTTCAAGGTCGCCACGACTGCTTCTGTGCCGTCTATGACTATGATGCCGTACGAGTTTTTTTCCGCTGCTAGTGCAAGTAGGGGTTCTACGTGGAAGCGTGAGTCGCACCTGTAGAAGCCGACTGTTATCGGCTCGGGGGGTATGAGTGTGTAGATTTCCATCCGCTCGCTCCCTGGCCCGTTCTGGGGAATGGCTCCGGCGAAGATGACGAGCCCGGTCGGAGGTGGTTCTTTGAAAAGTCTGAGGCGTTGGCTTACGCGTTCTATCGCGTCTTGGACGTTTTGGCGGGTTGTTCGGGATTTTATGTTGACAGCGGTTCCTCCTTCTTCACGAAGGTTGGCAAGAACTTCATGTATTCTGCTTCCCGGCGGAACGTAGAGGCTGATTAGTTCGGTTCCGCGGCCGGCTTTGTTTGCTAGTTGTTCTAGTGTTCTTCTGAACCTGAACCTTGCCACTGAGTCTGAGCTTGAAACTGACATGGGCTAATTCACCTTTGAGAATTGCTGAGGGTTCTTTTCTTGGCCAGCTGAGGGGGTTGCTGGCTCCGCTAGTCACGTGCCGGGCTTTTTCAGGCTGCGCGCGGCTCGGTGGGCGAACATGGAACTGATTATCCTGTAACGAAAATTCGTCGTGGACTGTATAAAATGGTTATTCTGAGCCGGGTCGTAGGATGACTATTGGGATTGTCCGCTTTGTCTTCTTCTGGTAGTCGTCATAGGCGGGATAGGCCTTGGTCAGCATAGACCAGAGTCGAACATTGTCTTCTGGGCCTGCTTTTTTGGCGGTCATGGTCTTTCTTTCGCGTTTTACCTGGACTTGTGCTCTTGGGTTATGTTGGAGGTTAGTCCACCAGGTGGGGTCTCGGTCTCGTCCTCCGTTTGAAGCAACTATGGCGAGATTGTCGCCGTCTTGGACGTAGATGAGCGGTGTTGTACGTTTCTTCCCTGTCTTCCTACCTGTGGTCGTGAGGAGTAAGACGTCTGCGCCGTGCATTTTTGTTAGGATTCTTCCTCCGCTCGCGCGGTACCAGAAAGTGTGCGATGCGGAGAGGAATCTCTGGGTGTTCAAGCCTTCGTCGCCTTCATGCTGTGAATGAATAGAGTCCCTTCGATGTTCCTCACGCTTGAAAGTCGCTTCTGAAAGCGTTACCCCTCCCCGCCTTTATATAGTCTGCATGAAAGGAAAAATCGATTTCTAGGTTTTTTTCGTGGTTTTGTGTTGTTTTCCGCGCTCTCTTTGGCCGATCTCGGTGAACTTTCAGCCTTGTAATTCTCGTTTCAATTCTGGGTGCCAGGCAGGGTTTCGGTTGTCTGAGTCTGTTCAAAGGAACGCTACGACCTCATCATGAACAGTAGGATGACGTTTCACGTCGGACGAGGCCGTTGGTAGACTGTCTGCTAATATACTGAACCACATCGGAGAGCTTGCTTGACATGAGAGCCGTAGTCAAGCTCGGCGGTGCTTTGTTCAAGCGGGATCTTGACACGGTTGCGCTAAGAAAAATTGCTGGCGCCCTTTCGGACTTCGCAACTCAAGGCAACCAGTTGGTCCTCGTCGCAGGAGGAGGCCAGAACGCTAGGGCCTACATAGTAGCTGCGAGAAAACTGGGAGCAGACGAGTCGACCTGCGACCTAATAGGAATCAAACTCACAAGGGCAAACGCAGAACTACTCCGGATCGCGCTTGGCTCAACGGCGGTTTCAAAGATACCAACCAATCTCAGCGAAGTCTCCCACCTTGCTGGAAACGGCAAAGTGGTAGTTTTAGGGGGTCTTCAGCCGGGACAATCAACCAATGCAGTAGCCGCGCTCGCGGCCGAGATTACCAAAGCAGACGTGTTGGTAAACGCGACAGACGTAGAGGGTGTGTACACTCAGGACCCGAAGAAATCCCCCAAGGCAAAGCTGATTCGCTCTGTCCATGTCGATAAGCTGCTGAACTGGGCAATGGCAGGGGAGGTCTTCGCAGGGCGATATGAGCTCTTAGATCCATTGGCGTTGAAGATTCTCCAAAGAGCGCGTATTCCCACGCGCTTCGTTTCCTTGGTGGACCCAGGGAATATTATCGAGGCCCTTCATGGAAAAGTTGTAGGCACAAGGGTCGTCTACTGATAGGACTCTTCGAATTGAGACTCCAAGATATTTTCCAGTCCAAAGCCCAAGTCAAACTCGTGGAGCATCTGTTGATGAACCGCTCTAAGGTTTTCAACCAGGCAGGTCTTGCAAGGATGCTGAACGTGTCCCCTTCAACAGTTGCACGCATAGCGGAACCGCTTGTGAAGAGTAACATTCTGCTCTTCGAAAGGTACGAGAAAGGGATGAAGATCTTCGCCCTTAATCAAGAAGCGCCTGCGACGCGGAACCTAATTGATTTCTACGACAAGATTCGAGACCTCTAAAATGGTCGCCGATAGTCGGGTCTGCGTGTCACTCTGAGTCGGATCGCATTTTCTCCAAAACCGCTTTGCTCGTAAGCTCCCTAAGAGCATCACGAGCTATCCACCTCGCGGCCTTGGATTCTAATTGGCCGATCTCCTTCGCCGTGCTAATCGCTGAGTTGTTCAGGGCCAGATTTCTCTTTCCAATCTGACGCAGCGCCCAGTTCACGGCCTTTCTGACGAAGTTTCTCTCGTCAGATGCCTCTCGCGCGATTACCGGTAGAAACGCAAGGAATGTCTTGTTCGGGGCCTTCTTGTCGTGAACCGCCAAGTAGGCCATCAGCGAAAACCCTGCTCGTTTCACGAATTCTTCGCCTCGGCCGCTCCACTCAAGAGACTTCTTGACAGCGAAAGGGGTCTTGCAAAACACGTTCCCACAGCACTGGTCCACCACGTCCCAAGAATCGAAGTCCCTAGCCCATATCTCCATTTGGCCCTCACTGACCTCTAGTGGGTCGTCAATCATAGTCGCCAATAGCCGAGCGTCATGATAACCAGTGCTCCACAAGTCCAGTGCCAGCCCATGGTTTTTGCCGATTTTTTTCGCAATTGACCTCACAGTCGGCACCGATACGCCGAACGAGGTGCCGGTGGTTATGGCAAACCTAGCCATCCCTTTGAGAAACTTGGGGTTGCCTTGAGCTCTGAGTTCTTGGACTATGTCCTGAACCTTGGGGGTCTCTGATTTTGGCAGTCCTGTTCTCGCTCCATCAACGTTATGTTGGCGTATGGGCCCTATGGTAAAGGAAGGCGAGCCAGATTCTCGAGGCCTTTCGTCGGCTCTGCTCGAACCCATGGCTTTTCAGGACTGCATCAATTCTGTCGAGGGAGTGCATGTAGAACAAAGATCCCTTGCGACGCTTCTCGAAGAGGTTCATGAGCCAGGCACCTGGCCTCAAGAACAGTCCGACCAACCCCGCGTTTCTCGGGATCACAAACGCGAGACTCTCACGAGAAGCACCGCCAGCGTTTCCGAGTAGCTTTGAAAAGTCTGGATAACAGCATATCACCTTGTCCAAGACCACGATGTCACAGGCCGGCAAATCTGTCTCCGCCGCGTTTCCCACCTGGAACATGGCAACAGCTCCAAAACCGCTAGAACCGGCAAGGTCGCTCGCAGTCTTTATCATCACCGCCGACAAGTCCATCCCGACAGTGTTTGTGGCACCGGCCTTCAATGCCTCTAGGGTAAACGCTCCAGCGCCACAACCCAAGTCCAGGAGGCTCTTTCCTCTGATGCCATCGTCAGTTAGGAATCCCAACAAAATCTTGCTGCTGGCAGAGAGCCCGGATTCCTTGTAACGGTCACAGAATTCGCATGCCTTCTCATCAAAATCCTCCGCGATTCTTTTGGAGGCATCCTCAGACTTCATGTTCGTCCCCAAACTGGGTTCAGCTGAGTTTCAGCGTTCTTGGGACCCCGTGTGCACGCTAGACTCTATCATGCTTTCACTCGCTAGCATGAACAATCGCTGTTCACTCAGGCGAGCCTATCTAACATGGTATTCAGCCGGTTAAGCTCGCCGGTACCATCTTCAAGTCCTTCAACACGGCCTTCGTCCCATTGCCGGCTGATCACAATCAGCTTCAGATCTTTCTGTCTTGGTCCCTTTGGCCATCCGGTATTCGTGAGATCCACAAAGTGGTCTATTGCAGCTTCCTTGCCGGAGAATTCTATAGCAACAAGGAACCTGAGCTTCCTAGGCTCTTCGGATACTTGTGCTTTAGGCCTGTTTGTGCTTCCGATTGACTCAGACATGTTTTGCATCTAGAATTCTTATGGGCTCCTAGAAAAACTCCACGGAGTCGACGTTCTGAGAAGAAGGCATCATATGTCAGGGAACTGGGTTCGGGCACAACTTACAGCATCCTTCCTTGACGGGGCGGACGGGCTTCTAGAGGGTGCCCAGAATCGTTCCTGCGCTCAAAGGTGGATGTCGAAAGAAAGGTACTGGGTCAAGGACATGTCCAGCGCTGTGGGCTCCCAGCCGAGATCGCTCGTTGGTTCCCAGACACTTGTTCGTCCGGGGCTCTTCCCTGTTACTTGGGGTTCCCTGCCTTGAGCCAGTCCACGTAGTCTTGGACGGCCGACCGGGTGTCGAACTTGGGTGAGAAGCCGGTGTCCGCTTGTAATCGCTTGGTCTCCATGACTGGTAGCGGTGGGAAGGGAAATCGGCCCGGAGGGAGGTTCGCCGTGAAATCTGGAACTGCCCTCTTGATCTCTTCTACTAGTTCATGATTTGTAGTGGGTTTCCCTGAGCCTATGTTGTAGACGTTGTATTGGAGCTTCTCTGCGGTTTGGAGTAATGCGATCGCACGGGCGAGGTCCTTGATGTATAAGAGGTCCACTGCATCATCCGCATGTCCAAAGAAGACGTTCTCTAGGTCGGGGGGCTTACCGGTCACAGCCGAATGGACCAGTCGTAGCGCTAGACTGCCCTGTTCTGGGTCTTGGAATGGACCGTACATTCCCATTAATCGAACGCAGATCGAACTGATGCCGGTTTTCTTCGCGAACTCACCGCTGGCCACCTCGACGATCTTCTGATATGCAACTATTGGGTAGGGACTCGGAAGAATGATCGGATGCTCCTCATCCGCGGCTCCTGAAAGCCCGAGGTAGACTCCACCCGTACTCGAGAATGTGACCCGCTTGACCCTCCACTCCTGTGCCAGTCGGAAGGTGGCTTCGAGCATGTCGAAGTACCCCTTGAGGCCCGGTAGGGGATGCTGGGTCCCTTGCGCCTTGAAGCCCCCGGCGACGTTGACGATACCGTCGATCTTGTGCTTTTCACCGATTTTTCTCAGATCGTTTATCGAAGTCGCGTCCGCTGGTTCGACATGTACATGGTGACTGTCAATGTGTTTCTGGAGGAATCGGGGAACCTCGATGTCTTTGTGCTGAGTGACGACGCACTCCTCGCCGAGGTTGACCAAGGCCTCGGTGGTGTTTGAACCTACGAAACCGTTCAGACCGCCGACGACGAGTTTCATTGCTGTGACCGTCCTCTACTGGGCGTGTTTTTCATATCTGATCCAACGGTGATGACGATTTTTCCTCGGGCGTGTCCCTCTCCGAGGTACTGCATAGCCTCACCGATTTCGTCCAAACTGTAGCGCCTGTCGATGACCGACCTGACTTTCCTAGTCTCGAGGAGATCCCCTAGAATGTTCAGGTCCTTCTGGTTGATCTTGGCTATGAAGAACCGGAATTTCCGACCTCCTGATAGTAATCGTCTGAAGAGCAGGAAGTAGATCAGTCGTAGGATGACCTTGTCCCTGTTGCCGACGAGGACGCAGGTTCCGCCAGGTTTCAAGGAGCGCTTGTAATCCGAGAACCCGCGGGATGACGCAATGTCACAGATCAAGTCGTAACGTATGCCGTTCCTGGTATAGTCTTCTTTTGTATAGTCGATGACGTGGTCCGCGCCAATCGAGCGGACCATCTCTAGATTCTCCCTGTTGGTGACCGCGGTGACTTCGGCCCCGAAGGATTTGGCAATCTGGACCGCATACGTGCCTACTCCTCCACCGGCACCATTGACTAGTACCTTCTGCCCGAGTTGGATGTGTCCCTGGTCGCGAAGGGCCTGTAGGGCGGTGATTGCTGCGATCGGGACTGCAGCGGCTTCATCGAAGGAGCAGTTGACTGGTTTTAACGCCAACCTGTCTTCACGAGCAATAGCGTATTCTGCGTAGCTGCCCTTGCAGGAGCCGAACACCTCGTCTCCAGGTTTGAATTGGGTCACATTGGCCGTGACGGCTTCTACTCGCCCGGCCGCATCGCTCCCAAGCGTGGGGTCCTTTGGCTTGAAAACGCCCGTGTCCAACTTGAACAGGGGCAGGATCAATCGTAACAGTAGGGGCATCCCTTTCATGTCATACCGGTCTGCTGGGTTCACGGCCGCTGCATAGACCTTCACCAGTACTCCGCGCACATCGTTGGGAACAGGTTTCTCGATGTCTTTGAGTTGGAGAACCTCTGGCGGGCCGAATTTTGTGCGGAAGATAGCTTTCATAAGTTTGGTCTCCGAAGTAACGGTTGAAGCCGTCCTCATTTCGACCGTCTCAGTCATGCTTCGCGAGGACCTCCTCTGTCGTCGTGAACATTTCACCAAGATCGATTGGATCGCCCTCCATAACATCCCTCACTTGCTTCTTCACCGTCTCGGTGAGGAGGGAACGCAGATCATTGGCCAAGGTCTTCGATTCGGTGGTTCTTGTCTTGTCTTCTCTCCTAAGGATGACACTGTCGCCCGCGACCTTCAGAGTGAACTTTCTAGTGTCGAGCGTGATCTTGTCTTGGGTGACTTGGAGAGTGTGATGTGGCGAGGTGGTCTTGACCTCTGTCGGGGAGTAGCTGAAGCTGTCGCTCCCAACCGTGAGCTTCATCATCTTGTCATCAACAGAGAGGGAGCTACCGTTCCATTTTGCGGTTGCACGCTTTCCGTCTGTTGTTATGTACGTGTTGCCAACTCCTTTCGCCAACCATCTCTCCCTTGGATGGTGCTCCCCGCCGCCGTCCCAGTCGAAGATGAGGGGGCCAATCTTCCATCGGTCCCCCATGCAGCCGTCCCTAATCCTGATACGTCCAACATCCAGGTCCTCTGCACGGGACCTGCTCTCTTCGTTGAGCTGGTTCGGCGTCTTTCCGGTCAGTTTCACGGCCTCGTCACTGGACAATGTCTTCCCCTGGAACGGGACTCCGACCGTGGTCACCGGGCCCGGGAGGATTGAGCTGACCATTCCCATAGGTGTCTTGAAGGATGTCGAGACCTCGCCAAGCAATACGGCGCCGATCGTGTGTCCGCGACGATTGATCGGCATCCCGACCGTATCCTGCTTCACCGTCAATTTCGTCCCCTGCATCGCCAGTGCCCGGCCCTCATTCACCATAAACGGACTATCCCTTCTCTGTGCGAGACCGGACTTTTGGAGCGCGTAGGCTCCGAGACCGGTCGCGATGGCGGCTATCACAAGACTTGGCACCTGGCTAGAAATCAGGCTTGGGAAGACGTCTGACTGCAAAGATGCTACCCAGACCAGGAACCCGGTCGCGATTATGATCGTGACGAAGGCGACGACCAAGTTCCCGAGGAAGCTTGCAATGGCCCTTCCCAATCCCGAACGGACCTCGGTGCGGAAGATCCGGCCGAGGAAGGCGAGTCCAAAGATAGCGAGAAGTATTGTGACGGAATACTGTGGGATTCCGAGGAGTCCTCTCGCGAGCCAGATGACGCCTAGTATGGCAGACATG
>Ga0209058_1000885_pt1 | contig 25892 bp, 26 predicted proteins | sample GraSoiAngelo_147_FD_185904 | JGI IMG/M metagenome (GOLD analysis project Ga0209058, IMG submission 185904) | Grasslands soil microbial communities from the Angelo Coastal Reserve, California, USA - 14_1009_05_40cm (SPAdes) (version 2) | ecosystem: Environmental > Terrestrial > Soil > Grasslands ... | reverse complement strand
CAGCTTCACGGTCCCCGAGCGCGCCATCGTGACGATCCTCGGCGCCAACGGCGCCGGGAAGAGCACGATCCTCAAGACCGTGTCCGGCGTCATGGATCCACAGAAGGGCACCATCACGTTCGCGGGCCGCGAGACCCAGGGCATGGACCCCGACAGGGTGACGCGCCTTGGCATCAGCCACGTCCCCGAGGGGCGCGAGGTGTTTCCGTTCCTCTCGGTGCGCGAGAACCTCATGATGGGCGCCTACACCCGCCGGGACGGCGACCGCGTCAAGGAAGACCTCGAGCTGGTGTACGGCTACTTCCCGATCCTGAAAGGCCGCGCCGCGCAGCGGGCCGGTCAGCTGTCCGGCGGCGAGCAGCAGATGCTCGCGATCAGCCGCGCGCTCATGGCGCGGCCGCGGCTGATGCTGCTCGACGAGCCCTCGCTCGGGCTGGCGCCGAGGCTCGTGAAGGAGATCTTCGAGATCATCGTGCGCATCAATCGGGAGCAGGGGGTCACGGTGCTGCTGGTCGAGCAGAACGCCAACATCGCACTGCACGTGGCCGACTACGGGTACGTCCTGGAGGTCGGCCGGATCGTGATGGAAGACGCGTGCGCGCGCCTCCTCGAGAAGGAGGACATCAAGGAGTTCTACCTGGGGATCAAGGAATCGAGCGTCCGCGGCACGCGGCGCTGGAAGAGGAAGAAGACATGGCGGTGACGACGGTCCACGGCCAGGACACGGTCGCAAAGCTGTTCCGCCACGTCGCGCGCGAGCGCGGCGCGCGGGTGGCGATGCGCGAGAAGCGTCTGGGGATCTGGCGCGCCGTGACCTGGAGCGAGTACGGTGAGCGGGCCAGACGGGTGGGTCTCGGTCTGGTCGCCCTCGGGCTCCTGCCGCGCGACGTGGTCTCGATCATCGCCGACAACTGCCCGGAGTGGCTCTACACCGATATGGGGACGATCGCGGTCGGCGGCGTCACCAACGGCATCTACACCACCGACTCGCCGCGCCAGGTCGAGTACATCGTCAACGACAGCGGCACGCGGTTCTTCTTCGCCGAGGACGAGGAGCAGCTCGACAAAATTCTAGAATCCCGGGCTGCGTGCCCCGGGCTGGTGAAGATCTTCGTCTTCGACATGGACGGGCTCCACAACTTGCAGGACCCTCAGGTGATGCCGTTCGAGACGCTGCTCGATCTGGGCGCCCGGTACAATGCGGAGCACCCGGGCGCCTTCGACGCCATGGCCGAGATCGCCCGCCCCGAGGACCTGGCGATCCTGGTCTACACGTCCGGCACGACGGGTCCCCCCAAAGGGGCGATGCTGAGCCACCGCAACATCCTGTTCCAGATCGCCTACGCCGACTACATCACCGCGCTGCGCGAGGGCGACCAGCAGCTCTCCTTCCTGCCCCTCTGCCACATCGCCGAGCGCACCGTCACCGTGTTCAACCCGCTGAAGACCAGCGCCACCGTCAACTTCGCCGAGAGCATCGACACCGTGCCGGACAACCTCCGAGAGGTCGCCCCCGCGCTGTTCTTCGCGGTGCCGCGCATCTGGGAGAAGTTCTACTCGGCGGTGGCCCTTCGCATGCGCGACGCGACCTGGCCGGGCCGTCTCGCCTATCGCTGGGCCATCGGGGTCGGCACCCGAGCGGCGGAGGCCCGGCTCGCTGGGCGCCGACCGTCGCTGGCCCTCCGGCTCCTGTTCCGGCTCGCCGACTTCCTCGTGCTCGACAACGTCAAGCGCTCGATGGGCCTCCATCGCGCGCGCGGGACGGCCACCGGCGCGGCGCCGATCGCCCCCGAGCTGATCAAGTGGTACATGGCGCTCGGGATCGATATGCGGGAGGTCTACGGCCAGACGGAGAACTGCGGCCTGGCCACCGCGATGCCGCCCGGGCGGATCAAGCTCGGCACGGTGGGGATCGCGCGACCGGATACGGAGGTTCGCATCTCGCCGCAGGGCGAGATCCTCCTCAAGGGCCCGCACGTCTTCATGGGCTACTACAAGAACCCCCAGAAGACCGCCGAGACGATCGTCGACGGCTGGCTGCACACCGGCGACGTCGGGGTCATGGATGCAGACGGCTTCGTGCGGATCACCGACCGGATGCGCGACATCATCATCACCGCCGGCGGCAAGAACGTCACGCCCTCGGAGATCGAGAACCAGCTGAAGTTCTCGCCCTACATCTCCGACGCGGTCGTGATCGGCGACCAGCGGAAGTTCCTGTCGTGCCTGGTCATGATCGACCACGAGACGGTCGCCCAGTTCGCCCAGGAGCGGAACGTGCCGTTCACGAATTTCGCCTCGCTCTGCCGCGCCAAGGAGGTCCAGGATCTGATCGCCGGCGAGATCGAGCGGGTGAACAAACAGCTCGCGCGGGTGGAAACCATCAAGACGTTCCGGCTGATCGAGCAGATCCTCACCGCGGAGGACGAGGAGCTCACGCCGACGATGAAATTGAAGCGGGCCTTCGTCAGCAAAAAGTATAAGGACGTCATCGATGCCATGTATATAGGGGCGTAGCGAAAGGAGCGAACGATGAGGAAGCTACTGGCAATCAGCCTGCTGGTCGGCGCCGTCGCGCTGCCCGGCGTGGCGGGGGCGCAGAAGGAGACCCGCGGCGTGAGCAAGACCGAGATCGTGCTCGGGATGCACACGGACCTGTCTGGCCCGGCCGCCACCTACGGCGTCTCGTCGTCGAACGCCGTGAAGATGCGGTTCGACGACGTCAACGAGAAGGGCGGCATCGCCGGCCGCAAGATCAAGCTGATCATCGAGGACACGCAGTACCAGGTGCCGCGCGCCGTGCAGGCCGGGACCAAGTTGATCAACCGCGATCACATCTTCGCGATGGTCGCGGCGCTCGGCACGCCCATGAACAACGCGCTGTTCAAGGACATGTTCGACGCCGGGGTCCCGAGCCTCTTCCCGCTGTCGGCGGCGCGCTCGATGTACGAGCCGTTCCACAAGATGAAGTTCTACAGCGCGGCGTCGTACGTCGACCAGGTCCGCGCCGGCATCAACTACTTCGTGACCAAGAAGGGCAAGAAGGCGCTCTGCGCCATGTACCAGGACACGGACTTCGGCAAGGAAGTCCTGGACGGGGTCCACGCGCAAGCCGAGAAGATGAAGGTCAAGATCGTCGAGACGACCACGCACAAGCCGACCGATCAGGACTTCACGGCCCAGATCACCAAGCTCAAGTCCGCGGGCTGCGATCTGGTCGTGCTCGGGACGATCGTGCGGGACTCGATCGTACCGTACGCGACGGCGCGGAAGATCGGCTGGACGGACGTCGACTTCCTGGGCTCGACGGCCAGCTACGACCTCTTCGTCGCGGCGGCGCAGGGCGGCGTGACCGAGGGGCTGTACGCGATGGGCCTGACCGACATGCCCTACCGTGACACGCTCGCGCCGGTCGCCCAGGCGTGGTTCGATCGCTACAAGGAGCGGTACAAGGTCGACCCCAACATCGGCGCGATCTACGGCCACGTCGCCGCGGACCTGGTGATGGTCGGGCTGGAAAAGACGGGACCCGAGCTGACGCTCGAGAACTTCGTCCGCGCGCTGGAATCCGTGCGCGGGTACAAGGATATCTTCAACGGTCCTGAGGTGAACTTCGCGCCCGACAAGCACCAGGGCGCCAACTCCGCGTTCCTGGCCCAGGTCAAGGGCGGGCGCTGGGTGCGCCTGACCGAGCCGCTCGGCTTCTAGATCCAGGCGTTCGTCTTCCGCAGAAGCAACGTCGCTGGGATGATTGCATCGCGACCGAATCGCGTCGTCAGTTGATCGACCACCCGGGCCAGCCGCTCGCGCCGGAGCGCCGCCGGGTCCAGGAGGTCGAGCTGCCCGGTTCCCGACGGGCCCAGCCGCGACGCCGAGAGCCCGATCAGGCGAACGGGTCGCGTGAGCCGCTCCCGCTCGAGCAGGGCGGCGGCGCGGCGGTAGAGCTCGAGACCGTCTTGAGTGCGTTCGCCGGACGTGCTGCGCGTGTGAGTCTCGAATGGAGCCAGCCGGAACTTGAGGGTCACGCGGCCGGCCGCGAAGCCGCCCGCTCTCAGCTCGGCGGCCACGCGCTCGGCCTGACCCCGCAGTGTCGTCCGCAGCCGCGCGTGGTCCGTGCAGTCGACGCCGAAGGTCTCTTCGGCGCCGATCGACTTCGGGACGCCGAACGGCTCGACTGGGCGGTCGTCACGGCCGTGGGCGAGGTCGGCCAGCGCCTCGCCATGCTTGCCGAACTTTTTGACCAGGACCGCGCGCGGCGCCTTCTGCAGCTGACCGATCGTGGTGAACCCGAGATCGCGGAGCTCTTTCGACATCACCCGGCCGACACCCCAGAGGTGCTCGACCGGCAGCACGCCGAGGAAGCGCGCCTCGTCGCCGGCCGGCACCACGACGAGCCCGTCGGGCTTCTCGAGCTCGGAGGCGACCTTGGCCACGAACTTGTTCGTGGCGAGCCCGGCCGACGCGGTCAGCTGGGTCTCGGCGCGGATCCGCTGCTTGATCAGCCGAACCGCGTCGAGCGGGGTGCCGAAGAGCGGCTCGGTTCCGGTCAGATCGAGGAACGCCTCGTCGACCGACACCGGCTCCACCATGGGCGAGAAGTCGGCGAGGATCCCCATGACCTGGACCGACACGCGCTGATACTTCTCCATGTCGACCGGGACGAAGGCGGCGTGGGGACAGAGCCTCGCCGCCCGGCTGACCGGCATCGCCGAGCGGACACCGAAGGGGCGGGCCTCGTACGATGCGGCCGAGACGACGCCGCGGCCGCCGGGGCTGGCCCCGACGATCACGGGGCGGCCGCGGAGCTCCGGACGATCTCGCTGCTCGATGGACGCGTAGAACGCGTCCATGTCGACGTGGGCGATCGCCCGGGCCACAGCGTCAGCCGCGGCTGAGACCGATCTCGGGGGCGACCTCCGTCAGCGCTGACACGACGAACGTGATGTGCTCGTCGAGGTCGACACCGAGCTCGGCGGCGCCGCGGTAGACGTCGTCACGGTTGACGGTGCGCGCGAAAGCTTTGTCCTTGAGCTTCTTCCGGACCGACGGCGGCTCGAGGCCGGCGATCACCCGCCCGGGACGCACGAGCGCGACCGCGTGGACAAATCCAGACAACTCGTCGCAGGCGTAGAGCGCGCGATCGAGCCGGGAGACGCGGGGCACGCCGCCGTAGTCGGCGTGCGCCAGGATGGCATGGACGATCTCCCGCGGCACGCCGCGCGACAATAGAATCTCGGCGCCCTTCAGAGGATGGTGCGGCGCCCGGGGATGCATCTCGTAGTCGAAGTCGTGGAGCATGCCCGCCACGCCCCACGCCTCCGGATCTTCGTCGTAACGGCCGGCGTAGGCGCGCATCGAGGCCTCGACGGCGCGGGCGTGCTTCCGGAGGCTATCGCTCTTGGTGAACTCGGTGAGGATCGACCAGGCGTGATCGCGGGGGATCACGGGCGTCGCACTTGAAGGCTTCGCCACTTGTCGATCGACTTCTTCGAGAAGATCCAGGCGCCGTCGAGCTGGACCGACGGGATGCGCCGCTCTGAGGCGAGCGAGGCGAGCGCCCTCTCGTCCATTCCGAGGTACGTGGACGCCTCCTTGAGGCTCAGCATGTCCTTGGGGTTCACGCGCGTTCCTCCTCGACTTTCTTCCTGAGCGTCTCGAGCTCGCCCTCGAGGGATCGGATCCGCTCGACGAGCTGCTCGATCGCCTTGCTCACGGGATCCGGAAGATCGGTCTGGTCCAGGTCGATCTCCCCCGCCACCCGTTGCCCGTCGCGGTATGTTACCCGTCCCGGAACGCCCACGACAACGGAGTTCGTCGGCACCTCGCGCACCACAACGGAGCCGGCGCCGATGCGGCTCCCGTCGCCGATCCTGAAGGCGCCGATGATCTTCGCGCCGGCGCCGACCACGACGTTGTCGCCGAGGGTCGGATGGCGCTTGCCCCGCCGGAGACTCGTCCCGCCGAGCGTCACGCCCTGCAGCAGGGTGACGTTCTCACCGACCTCCGCGGTCTCGCCGATCACGACGCCCATACCGTGGTCGATGAAGAGCCCAGGCCCGAGCGTCGCGGCCGGATGGATCTCGATGCCGGTGAGGAAGCGAGCCACGTGCGACAGCAGGCGCGCCGCCGTGATCCAGCCGCGCCGCCAGATCGCGTGGGCCAGCCGATGGAAGCAGAGCGCGTGCACGCCGGGGTAGCACAGCAGGACCTCGAGGGCGGAGCGCGCGGCCGGATCCCGCTCCAGCACGGCGCGGATGTCCCGGCGGATCGCGTCGAGCATTCGTCAGGCCTGTCGCGCCTGGTACTGGGCCGCCGCCGCGCGCAAGGCACCGGCGGCGACGTCGGCGGCGTGACGACGGTCCTGGGGCAGCCCGTCGAGGGCCAGGTCGCCGCACCCCGCGTACTCGTCCTCCCCGACCCCGTCCGGCTCGCGCACGATGCCGGCGTTCCGTGGATTCAGGAAATGGTCCACGAGGGTCGGACTATACCTCATGCCGCCCCGACGGGCATAGCCTGCCGCAGCTTGCGCACCAGCGGCTCGACGCACTCGACGACGTAGTCGATGTCCTCGGCGGTGGTCGAGCGGCCGAGCGAGCAGCGCACGGCCCCCATCGCCCAGTCGACCGAGATTCCCATCGCGACCAGGACGTGCGAGGGCTCGACGTTGCCGGACGTGCACGCCGAGCCGGCCGACACGGCGATGCCCTTGAGGTCGAGGCCGAGAACGATCGACTCGGACTCGACGTGTCGGAACAGCAGGCTGGCGGTCCCGGGGAGCCGTTGCGTGGGATGGCCGGACAGCCTCACCTCGGGCACGCGCGCGCTCACGCCCTGCCAGAGCCGGTCGCGCAGCGCGCCGACGCGCTCGGCCTCGGCCTGCATGTCGCGGGCACGGACCGCGACCGCCTTGCCCAGGCCGACGATGCCCGGGAGATTCTCGGTGCCCGCCCGCCGCCGCCGCTCGTGCTCGCCGCCGTGCTGGACCGCGACCATCTTGGTGCCCTTGCGGATGAAGAGCCCGGCCACGCCCTTGGGGCCGTAGATCTTGTGGGCCGAGAACGAGAGCGCGTCGATCCCGAGGGCGTCGACGTCGAGCGGCAGCTTGCCGAAGGTCTGTACCGCGTCGACGTGGAACGGCACGTCGTGCTCGCGCGCGATGCGGCCGATCGCCGCGATCGGCTGGATCGTGCCCACCTCGCTGTTCGCGTGCATGATGCTGATCGCGATCGTGTCGGGACGGATCGCGCGGCGGACCTCGTCCGGATCCACCATCCCGAACTCGTCGACGCCGACGCAGGTCAGGTCGAAGCCTTGCGCCTCGAGCGCCCGACAGGTCCGGAGCACCGCGTGGTGCTCGACCTGCGAGGTGATCAGATGGCCCTTGCCACGGGCCCACGCCAGTCCCTTCACGGCGAAGTTGTCGGACTCGGTGCCGCCCGACGTGAACACGATCTCCGGGGGCGAGACCTTGAGAAAGCGGGCGACTCGCTCACGCGCCAGGTCCATGCCGTCTCGCGCTTCGCGCCCGAACGCGTGGATGCTCGACGGGTTCCCGTAGAGCTCGGTGAAGTACGGGAGCATCTCCGCGACGACCTCGGGGTGCACCGGCGTCGAGGCGTTGTGATCGAGGTAGACTCGTCGGCTCATCGGCTTGCTCTCCATTTTTTACGATGCTACGCTCGCTTCACGATGGTTCTCGCGAAGAAGAAGCTCGGTATGCTCCTGTCGACCGGGCTCGAGCACGAAAACCTCGAGACCGCCGTGGGGCTGTCCCAGGCGGCGCTGGACGGCGGCGCGGAGCTCTATCTGTACCTCATCGACGACGGGGTCCGCGCGCTCGACGACCCGCGCATCCGCACGCTGCCCGAGCGCGGCGCGAAGCTCTTCGTGTGCGCCTACGGCTGTCAGAAGCGCCGGATCCCCTTGCGCGACGCGGAGGGCGTGACCTACTGCGGTCTGGTCGTGCTGACCGACCTGATCAACGCGACCGATCGTTTCATCGCGCTCAACTGATTCCGTGGTCGAGAGCTCTCCAGTCGTGGTCGTGATCTCGGTCGACCCGCGCGCCTCGCACCGCGCGAACGAGGCGATGCGCATCGGCCTCGGCATCGTCGCCGGGGAGAACGCGGTCACCTTCGTGCTGCTGGGGCCAGGCGCGCACCTGCTCGACGAGGACACCGACGAGCTCATCGACGGCGACGACATCTCGAGATTCCGCGCGAACCTCAAGGCGCTCGGCGTGCCATTCCACGTCGAGACCGACGCGATTCCGTCCGACGCGAGCTGGAACGCGGACGCCCACCCGGTGGTCCGGATCAGCCGCGACGAGGCGGCCGGCCTCGTCCGGACCGGCCGCCGCGTCCTGGTCTTCTGATGGCCGCCGTCGTCCATCTGCTCACGCGCGGCGAGCCCGCGCTGGCGAGCACCGTGATCGATCAACACGTGCGCGCCGGCGACCAGGTCACCGTAGTCGTCCTTCCCGGCGGTGCGGTACCCGATCTCCCGACCGCGGTGCCCCTCCGCCGTCTCGACGTCGATCTGTCGTATTCGGAGCTCCTCGACCTCATCTTCTCCGCCGATCGCGTCGTCACCTGGTAGGCGCAACCCCGGCGCTATCGGTTCCGGTACTCGTCCAGCCACGCCATCTGGATCGCCTCGAGGATCTTCTCGTTGGATCCCTTGGGGTCGTCCTTGAATCCGGGCAGCTCCAGCACCCAGCGATGGAGATCGGTGAAGCGCACCGTCAGCGGGTCGAGCGCCGGATGGTTCTCGCTGAGCGCGATCGCGATGTCCTCGGTGTCGCGCCAGCCGATCACTTCGGGATCTCCACGACGACGTTACCGCGCACGATCGCCTGGCAGCCGAGCCGCGAGTGGATGGTCAATCCCTCCGCCATGTCCAGCCGATCCTCCTCGTCCGAGTGCATCTCGGACAGGTTCTCCTCGCCTTCCTTCACGATCACGTGGCAGGTCGTGCACGCGCAGCTGCCGCCGCAGTTGTGCTCGAGGTGAATGCCCTTGGCGAGGGCGATGTCGAGGAGCGAGCCCGGCTTGCCGTGGTCGGCCATCGGGTACGTCTCGTCGTCGACCTCGACCGTCACGTTGAGCGGCAGGAACGTCACTTTGTGGACCGCCATTACTTCTCCAACACCTGATCGGCCCGCCGGCTCGCCAGCGCCGCCTTGAGGGCGGCGTCCATCATGAGCTCCGCGAGATGCTCGGTGGCCCGGTTCATCGCGGTGGTCGCCTCGCGGATCAGCTCGCGGTCCTCGGTCGCGCGGGCCCGCCGCAGCGCGTCCAGCGCCGCGCCGATGGTCTGCTGCTCTTCGGCACCGACCAGTGCTTCACCCTGCCGGAGCGCGCGCTCGACGTGGGTGATGACCGTGTCCGCCTCGTTGCGCGCCTCGATCAGCAGCCGCGCCTCCACGTCCGCCTCGGCGTAGGTGAACGACTCCTCGACCATCCGGTCGACATCACCCTCCGCGAGGCCGTACGTCGGTCGCACCTCGATCGCGGCGGCCTTGCCGGTGCGGAGCTCGGTGGCGGTCACCTGCAAGATCCCGTTGGCGTCGATCAGGAAGACGACTTCGATTTTGGGCATGCCGGCCGGCATCGGATCGACGCCCGACAGCTCGAAGCGGGCGAGCGAGCGGCAGTCCTTGGCGAGCTCCCGCTCACCCTGGACGACGTGCATGTCGACCACGCGCTGGCCGTCCACCGAGGTCGTGAACATCTCGCGCGCGTTGGTGGGGATCGTCGTGTTACGCGGGATCAGGACGCTCACGATGCCCCCGAGCGTCTCGATCCCCAGCGAGAGCGGCGTGACGTCCAGCAGCAGCATGTTCGTGATCCCGCCGGCCAGGATGTGCGCCTGCACCGCCGCGCCCAGCGCCACCACCTCGTCCGGGTTGAGCTGACTGTGCGGCGTCTTGCCGAAGAGCTCGTGCACGCGACGCCGCACCAGCGGAACCCGCGTCGACCCGCCGACCAGCACGACCTCGTCGATGTCCGCCGGCGCCAACCCGGCGTCGGCGAGGGCCATCCGGCACGGCAGCAGGGTCGAATCGACGAGCTGCCCGATCAACCCTTCGAGGTCACCTCGCGTGATCTCGCGCGAGTACGTGAATGCGTCGAACGGGATCGTCAACGGGGTCCGCTCGTCGGTCGAGAGCCGGATCTTCGCGGCTTCGGCGGCGAGCCGCAGCTCCTGCATCGCCTCCGGATCAGGGGAGAGATCGGCGCCGTGCCCACCCCGGATCTCGTCGAGCAGCCACCGCACGATCGCCCGATCGAAGTCGTCGCCGCCCAGATGGGTGTTGCCGTTCGTCGCCAGGACCTCGAAGACGCCGTCCTTCACTCTCAGGATGGAGATGTCGAACGTCCCGCCGCCGAGGTCGTAGACGGCCACCACACCCTCGTGGAGACGCTGCAGCCCGTAGGCGAGCGCCGCCGCCGTCGGCTCGTTGAGGATCCGCACCACGTCGAGTCCGGCGATGCGGCCGGCGTCCTTGGTCGCCTGGCGCTGGCTGTCGTCGAAGTACGCCGGCACCGTGACGACCACCTTCTCGATCGGCTCCCCGAAATGGGCCTCCGCGCGCTCCTTGAGCGACCGCAGCACGATCGCCGAGACTTCCGGCGGCGTGACCTCACGGCTTCCGATCTGGATCTTCACGATCCCTTCGGACGGCAGCACCTTGAACGGGAAGTAGCGCAGCTCCCCCTTGACGTCCTCGTAGCCGCGGCCCATCAAGCGCTTGATCGAGTAGACCGTCGACTGGGGCCGGCGCACCAGCTGCCGGCGCGCGGCGGCGCCCACCAGCACGCCCTCGCCCGCGAACGAGACGATCGACGGCAGCAGCCGCTGACCGTCACGGTCGGAGATCACCCGGGGCTGCCCGGTCTTGTCGTCGACGTAGGCGACCAGACTGTTGGTCGTTCCCAGATCAATGCCGACGATGCGAGACATGGCCCTCCCCAGCCTCTCCCAGTGCCTGGTCGATGTCGTCGATCACGGTGCGGAGGTACGCGCGTGTGGCCAGCGCGTCCTTGAATCCCCCGAGGACGCGCGAGCGCTCCGCGGATCCTCCGGCGTCCCACGCCTCGCTGAGCGGACCGCGCAGCCGAGCTTCCTCGTCCCGATAGCGCGCCAGCAGGCGATCGCGCTGAGCCGCGAGGGTCTCCCTTGCGCCGGGCTCCAGCCCGTCCGATCGGTTCGACGCCTTGGCCTCCTGCAGCGCTTCCTGGATCTCGAACATTTCCCCCAGCAGCTCGGGCGGCGCCTTCGGTTTCACGGTCGCGCCCTCTTTGGTCTCGCGCCCCTCTTCGAGCCTGACCAGATACTCGATCCGACTGATCGGATCGCGCAGCGCCCGGTATGCGGCGTTGAGCCGCGCCGACGCGTCCAGGACTTCGGCCTGGCGCTCCGCGGGAGCCGCCTGGTGAAAGTCGGGGTGGTAGCGCCGGGAGAGCTCGTAGAACTTGCGCTGCAGCTCGGCACCGTCGATCCGGAGCCGGCGCGGCAGTCCGAACACCTCGAAGTGATCCATCGTCCTCACTGCCCTCAAAAACGAGAACGGGCCCTCCGCCGGGCCCGTTCTCCGAAGCTCGAGGACCCGGCTACGCCGAAAACGACGTGCCGCATCCACAGCTCGACTTCGCTTGGGGGTTGACGAACGTGAAGCCGCCCGTCAGCCCCTGCTGCACGTAGTCGAGGGTCGTGCCATTCAGGTACAGGTAGCTCTTCTTGTCGACGACGACCTTGATGCCGTCGATCTCGAACTCCTTGTCGTGCGGCCCGATCTCGCTGTCGAACTCCAGCGAGTACGAGAGACCCGAGCACCCTCCGCCCTTCACGCCCATCCTCAGGAAGACGGTGCTGGGCAGGTTCTGCGTTTGCTGGAGCTCCTTCACCTGCTTCACCGCAGCCTCCGACAACGCTAGCGCCATAGAACTATGCCCTCCCCTGCGCTACCTGGACGCCTCGGCGTCCGCGACGTGCTTCTCGCGGTAGTCCGCCAGCGCTGCCTTGATCGCGTCCTCCGCCAGCACCGAGCAGTGGATCTTGACCGGCGGCAGCTTCAGCTCGTTCACGATGTCCGTGTTCTTGATCTTGGACGCCTCGTCGACCGTCTTGCCCTTCAGCCACTCGGTGGCCAGGCTCGACGACGCGATGGCGCTGCCGCAGCCGAACGTCTTGAACTTGGCGTCCTCGATCACCCCGGTGTCGAGGTTGACCTTGATCTGCAGCTTCATCACGTCGCCGCATTCCGGCGCTCCGACGAGCCCCGTCCCCACCCCCGGCGTGTCCTTGGTGAAGGACCCGACGTTGCGCGGGTTGTTGTAATGGTCGACGACCTTCTCGCTATACGCCATGGTGCGACCCCCTTACTCGGCCTTCCAGCGAATGGACTTCAGATCCACGCCTTCTTTCGCCAGCTCGTACAGCGGCGACATGTCGCGCAGGCGCTTGACGACCTCGATCGTCCGCGCGCCGACGTGCTCGACCTCTTCCTCGGTGGTGAATCGGTGGAGGCTGAACCGGATCGACGAATGGGCCAGCTCGGCGCTCGCGCCCAGCGCGCCGATCACGTAGGACGGCTCCAGCGTCGACGACGTGCACGCCGAGCCCGACGAGAGCGCCGTCTCCTTGTTCAGCCCCATCAGCACCGACTCGCCCTCGACGTACGCGAACGAGATGTTCAGGTTGTGCGGCAGCCTCCTCTCCGGATGTCCGTTGAGGAACGCCTCGTCGACATTGGAGAGGATCATGTCTTGGAGGCGATCGCGCAGCTTCGCGAGCCGGGCGCCCTCCTCGGCCATCACCTCGCCGCAGATCTCGGCCGCCCGCCCGAAGCCCACGATGAGCGGCACCGGCAGCGTTCCGGAGCGCATTCCGCGCTCGTGGCCGCCGCCGTCGATGAGCGGGGCGATGCGCACCCGCGGACCCTTGCGCCGAACGTACAGCGCGCCCACACCCTTCGGGCCGTACAGGAGGTGGGCGGTGCACGACAGCAGGTCGATCCCCATCGTCTCGACGTTCACCGGGATCTTGCCGACCGCCTGGGTGGCGTCGGTGTGGAAGATGATCCCCTTATCCTTGGCGAGCCGACCGATCGCCGCGATGTCCTGGATCGTGCCGACCTCGTTGTTCGCGAACATGACCGAGATCAGGATCGTCTTGTCGGTGATCGCCTTCTGGATCGCCTCGAGCTCCACGAGCCCGTCCGGCCGCACCGGCACGTACGTCACCTCGTAGCCTTGCCGCTCGAGCCGCTTGCCGACGTCGAGGCTCGCGCGCTGCTCGATGACCGTGGTGACGATGTGATTGCCCTTCTCCCGGTACATCTCGGCGATGCCCTTGATCGCCAGGTTGATCGACTCGGTTCCGCCCGACGTGAAGACGAGCTCCTTCGGGTCGCGGGCGCCGATGATCCGGGCCAGCTGCTCGCGCGCCCGGTCCACCCCGGCTTCGGCCTCCCAGCCGAAGGAGTGATTGCGGCTCGCGGCGTGGCCGAACTTCTCGGTGAAATACGGGATCATCGCCTCGACCACCCGCGGATCCGCCGGCGTCGTGGATTGTGCGTCCATGAAGATCGGGAACTTCAGCGCCATCTGGCCTCTCCGTCTCTCCTGATCACCTGATCGACAGCACTTCGGGCGTGTCCTGGTTGCTCAGCTCGGCCAGGCTCATCGTGTCGAGCAGCCGGCTGATCGACGACTGCAGCTTCTGTACGGGCCTGCGCAGGTTGCACCGCTGCTCCTGCGGGCAGCCGCCGTGGTCCAGACAGCTCACGATGCTGATAGGGCCCTCGAGAGCCCGAACGACCTCCCCGACCGAGATGTCGCTTGGGCGGCGTGTCAGCACGTAGCCGCCCTTGGGGCCGTTTTGGCTGACGATCAGCCGGCGCTTGGCCAGTCGCTGCAGGATTTTCGCCAGGAGCTCCTGCGGGATGCGGAATTCCTCGGCGATCCGCTTCGTACTGACCGCGCCGAGCTCGTCGTGGACGGCGATATAATGAATCGCCATCAGCCCGTAATCGGCGCGCTTGGTAAAGCGGAGCATCGTGTGCTGACCCTCGTTCCCGTCGAATCCCTTGTAAAAGCAAGGTCCTTGTCACCGACCAATTCTATCGGCGACCTTTTCAGTCGCATTCTCACACCAGGACCGGCTGACGTCAACTTGAAAGGCCAGACATGACCGATAAAACAGAGTTCGAGTCCCATCTGTACCGGACGGCTCTGGCGCAGCTGGACCGAGTGGCCGGGAAGCTCCAACTTGAGCCTGATATTCACGAGCGACTGCGGTATCCGAGGCGAGCGCTGATCGTATCAGTCCCGATCCGTATGGATGACGGAAAGACTCAGGTTTTCCAGGGATATAGAGTCCACCACAGCACCGTGCTCGGACCGACCAAGGGAGGCCTCAGATACGACCTCGACGTGAACCTCGGGGAGGTCACGGCCCTCGCGATGCTCATGAGCTGGAAATGCGCCCTGGTGGGCCTGCCCTACGGGGGAGCCAAAGGCGGGGTGACCTGTAATCCCCGGGCCATGTCAGCCAGAGAGCGAGAGCACCTGACCCGGCGATACACCACGGAGATCATGCTGCTGATCGGTCCAGACCTGGACATCCCCGCTCCCGACCTCGGCACCGACGAGCAGACGATGGCGTGGATGATGGACACGTACTCGATGACCCAGGGCAAGAGCGTGCCCGGGGTTGTCACCGGCAAACCGCTGATCGTGGGCGGCTCCGCGGGCCGCCGCGAGGCGACGGGCCGTGGGATCGTGTACGCCCTCTATCAGGCGACGCGGGTCCTCGGCCATCAGCTCCGCGACCAGAAAGTCGTCGTCCAGGGATTCGGCAACGTCGGCGGCGTTGCGGCACGGCTCCTGTGGCGCGAGGGCTGCGTCGTCGTCGCGGTCAGCGACGTCAAGGGCGGCATCTGGAACGCGAAAGGACTCGACATCCGACAGCTCGAGGCCCACGTCGCCGCCACCGGCGGCGTCGGCGGGTTCCCCGACTCCGAGCCCGTCTCGAACACGCAGATCCTCGAGCAGCCGTGCGACATCCTGATTCCGGCGGCGATCGGATCGCAGCTCCGCGAGGACAACGCCGACCGCGTCAAGGCCACCATCGTCGCCGAGGGCGCCAACGGCCCGACGACGCCGGAGGCCGACGTGATCCTGCGCGACCGCGGCGTCACCGTCATCCCCGACATCCTCGCCAACGCCGGCGGCGTGATCGTGTCGTACTTCGAGTGGGTGCAGGGACTCCAATACTACTTCTGGCGCGAGAGCGAGATCACGGCGCGGCTCCAGGAAGTGATGACGCGCGCCTTCAACCGGGTGTGGGCGCTCGCCACCAAGGAAGGCGTCGATCTCAGGACGGCCGCGCTGATGGAAGGCATCCGCCGGGTGGCGGAGGGGTACCGGGTCCGCGGTCTCTATCCCTGATTCGGCCAGGCGCGCCGCAGCGCCGCCGCCGAGACCTCCGGCGGCACCTCGTTGACGTAGATCCCGCCGATACGGTTCGTGTGCTCCGGCTCGGGCGTGATCTCGAGGTGCCAGTGATAGTCGTCGCGGATCGTCGCCCAATCGCCCTGGAGAATCCGTGACCGGAGATTCGGCGCGGTGTGGAGCACCAGCTCGTAGCCGGGGTCGCCGAACCCAACCGCGAGCCCTCGGAAGTAGCCGTTGAGCAGACGCGCCAGGTCCGCGGCGGTCTCTCCCTTCAGCGCCTCCTCGAACGAGCAGCCGTGCTGTCGCGGCACGATCCACGTCTCGAGCGGCACCCGCGGCGCGTAGGGGACGATCACGGCAAACGCCGGCGTGAGCCGCACTACCCGCTCCTCGGCGCCGATCTCCTGCCGCACGATGTCGCAGTAGAGGCAGCGCCGCTTGTACTGGTAGTACTCGCGTGCCTCGCGAAGCTCGCGCCGCGTCTCGTCGAACACGATGGGAATCGCGGTCATCCGCGAGTAGGGATGATGCGGCGCCACGCCCGGCTTCTTGTGCCGGCGCGAGACGAGGATGTCGCGAATCTGACCGTCGCGCTTCAAGTCGACGAGCCGATCGCGGTACATCCAAAGCACCGACTCGACGTGCGAAGGCTCCATCGTGGCCAGCGTGTCGTCGTGGCCGGGTGACTCCACGATCAGCTCGCTCGCGCCGCGGGGATTGATCATGTCGAACATGCCGACGCCCTCACGCACGAGCTCCCACTCGATGCGGAAGTACGCGTCGGGCTCCGGCACGACCCGCACCGTCCATCCCGGTCCGTTCGCGCTCGAACCGTCGGGACGATAGGCGGCGATCTCCGGTCCGGTCAGGTGCTCCGAGCCCGGACAGTACGGGCAATCCGTCGACTTCGTCGGTTTCGCCTTCGGACGGATCAGGACCCAGTGGCCTTGCGTCGGGTCCTTTCTCAGCTCGTCCACGCGCTCCTCCGGAGGCTCAAAGCTTTGCCACATTCCAAGTCATGATACCCGTCGGCCCGACGCCGCCCGGCATACATTCAGGTGAGCCCCCGTGCGCGTCACGCACGGGACAGAGACGCGCTGCGCGCTAGTCCTTGATCTGAGTCTTCAGCTTCCTCAGATGCTGGCGGGCAACGTCGACCCAATCTTTTTCCGTGGCCAGCGGCGCTGCGAGCTCGATGTAGCGCTCCCACTGGGCGATCGCGGCTCGAGGGTCGACCTTCTCGTAGACGAGCGCGAGGTTGTACATGCCACCGGTGTGCTTGGCATCGATCTCGATCACGCGGCGGTACTCTTCGATCGCTTCTTTGTAGAGCCCCTTCTCCTCGTAGACCTCGCCGAGGCCCATGCGCGCTTCGACCGAATGCGGATCGAGGTCGATCGCTTTCTTGTAGGCGGTGACCGCTTCGTAGTAGAGGCCCTTCTCGCCGTGGTAGATCCGCCCGAGGCTCATGTGGACCCGCGGGTTCACCGGATTGTAGACGAGCGCCTTCTGATAGGCGGCGATCGCACCGTCCACATCGCTCTTCGCCGCCTTGGCGTCGCCGAGCCCGACGTAGGCGTCGGCGTAGAACGGCCGCAGCTCGATCGCCTTGGCATACGCCTCGATCGCCTGATCGAAGAGGCGCCGGGGCTGCGAAAGGTACAGGTCGCCGAGGGCCTTCATCGGCTCGGGATAGCCCGGATCGACCTGCACCGACGCGCGGAACTGCGCGGCGGCCTTCCATCGGTTGCCGAGGGCAGAGTGCACGACGCCGAGCGTGTAGTGCGCCACGACGAACGCTGGATCGGCCTCGATCGCGCGTGACAGGAGGTCGACCGCCGCTTCGTTGCTCTCTTGGTCACCGCGCAGGGCCGCGATCTGACCGCGCGCGAACAGCTCGAACGCCCGCAGCGACCGGGTCGGCCGCGAAGCCCTGTCGATGCGGCCCGCCTCCGCGTCGTTGAGGGTGACGCGGAGCGTACGGGCGTACGCCACCGGCAGCGCTGCCAGCCGGACGAGCAGCTCGCCGGCCGGAGCCGTCACCGGCTCGAGCGTCACCACGTCGGTCGCGCCTGACTTCACCTCCAGGAGCTGCGGGAGCACGACGAAGTCGGTCCCGCGACGCTCGATGCGGCCGAAGAGCACGGTGTCGGCCCGCATGGCCCGGGCGGCCTGCGCGAGCGCGGTCTCCCCCGTCGCATCCCCGCGCCCCATGGTGCGCACGCGCGCGCGCTCGACCTGCACGAACGTCGGTTGCTGGGCCAGCCCGAGGCCGAGGATCTGGGCGATCCCCTCGGCCGTCCACTGCTCCTCCCGGTCGAGCCCGGACGCATCGAACGGGACGATCAAGACCACGCGGAGTTTCGGGTCAGCGGCGTAGGCTCCGCCCGCGACGAACAGCGTGAGGTGGATCGCAGCCACTGCGAGGAGCCGCGACCGTCGGTCGAGTCCGCGCATCAGGGCACCTCCCTCACCCGGAGCATCCGGTGAATGAACAGGGCCACCCGCGAGAACGCGCCGGGACCGATGCGACGCAGCGCGACGTCCGGAACGAGCAGCAGCGCGACCAGCCCAACCAGCCACGGCCAGATGTCGACGGCGATGCGCGACTGCCGCCGCGCCGTCAAGAACGCGTCTTCCGGCTTCGCGAGCGCCGAGCCGCCCGTCAGCTCCGCCAGCTCGCGCAGGAGCGTTTCGTCCACGCCGAGATCGCGAAGCTCTTGAGCGTACGGTACCACCAATCCCGCGAGCTGCGAACCGACGACGCGGTCGTTCCGGCGCTGCGCCATGCCCACGAGGTAGACGCCTTCCTGCGCCGCCGGGAACCGGCCGCGATACCGGCCGGGACCGACCTGCTCGAGGTCGATCACGGTCCGCTCCCGGTTGGGTGCGACCACGCCGACCTGCGAGTCCAGGAAGTTGATGAACTCCCCCTTGGGATCGACGGCGTCGACGACGATCTCGCCCATGTTCTCGCGCCGCTCGACGAAGGCGACCGTGTCACTGCGCGATCCGCTCCGGAGCGTCCAGCGGGTCAGCTGCGCCCAGAAGCGGTTGAACTCGCGCCAGCGGAGCCAGAGGACTCCCCACTTCGCCTTGGCGTCGGACGTGAAGGCGGCGGAGCGCCCGAGGCCGTAGCGCCAGGTCGCGAGCACCGGGTCTTCCTGATGGCTCATCAGCACGAGGTCAGCGCTGGACTTCAGCGTGGTCGCGACGTACCCGCCGAGCGGCGGCGCGTTCTTCCAGTCGATCTCCTGGATCGCCTCGTGGCCGGGCGCCGTGAGCTGCGGCTTGAACGGCTGCTCCACGAGCGAGGCCTTCGAGGCCAGCTGGGTCTCCAGCGTGAAGATGCGCGGGATCGTCTGCGAATCCTCGGTGTAGTAGAACCGCCCGCGGCCCCACTTCGCGACGTCCACCATCAGCTGGACGTCGGCGTCCTTGCCGATCGCCACCGTCGAGACCGTGATCTTGTCCTTGGACATGCGCCGCAGCAGCCCCTGAAAATCGCCGCGCGTCATCTGTCCGTCGGACAGGAAGATCACGTGCTTGAGCAGGGCCGGCCGCTCGAACAAGACCTGGTACGACTCCTTCAGGGCCGGATATCCGTCCGTCCCGCCGCCGGCCTTGATCGTCGCGATCGCGTGGTGGACCGCGCCCTTGTCCTTGGCCGGCCGCACCGGCGCGTCCCAGACGAACTCGGTGTCCCAGCTCATGACGCCGACCTCGTTGCGCTCGTCGAGCAGGTCGACCACGAGGTGGGCGGCTTCCTTGGCGAGGTCGAGCTTGGTCACCTTCTCGTCGGTCGACATCGCCATGGACCCGGAGCGGTCGATCGAGAGGACCACCGCGAGGCTCGGGATCTCGACCTTCTGCTTCACCTCCATCGTGACGGGCAGCGCCTCTTCGACCGGCGTCCGATAGTAGCCGCCGAGGCCGAAGCTCTCCTCACCGCCGATCATGACCAGGCCGCCGCCGTAGTCGCGGACGTAGTCCCTCATGTACGCCATCTGGGGCCGCGTCAGCTTGAGTGACGACACGTTGGAGAGGACGACGCCGTCGTACTTCTGGAGTCCGGCCAGGTCGGTCGGGATCTGCTGCGGCTCGACCACCGTCACGTCGATGTTCTGCGAGCGCAGTGCGCCGGCCAGCGACTGTGCGTGGCTCCGGTCGCGGTCGGCGAGCAGCACTTGCGGCCGGCCGCGGACCACGATCGCGCCGACGGCGCGGTTGTTGTCCTCGATCGTGTCCCCGTCGACCTCCAACGCCGCCTGGTAGACGTGGATGCCACTGGTGTCGAGCGACTGGCGATAGCTGAAGACGTTCTTGCCCGCCGTCAGCCGCACGACCTGCGAGCCCAGGAACTCGCCGTTGCGGAAGAGCGAGAGGCGTCCTTCCGTGTCGCGGTGACTCCACACCACGACCCTGGCCTGGAACGGCTCGCCGAACTTCACCTCGTGCGGGAGCACCATCGCCTCGGCGACGACTTCCTGGGTGAAGGTCAGCGGTGCGGCCACGTAGTGGATGTCGGCGCCGGCGTCCTTGGCCGCCTGGGCGCCCGCCAGGGCGCTGCCGGTGTTCTGGCGCCCGTCGGTGAGCATGACGATGCGGTTCGCGGAGCCGGGCGGCAGCACCGCGAGCCCGAGCTGGATAGCCTGGAAGAGGTTCGTGCCGCGTCCGTCGACCTGCGCCTTCGGACGGTCGACGGCCGTCCGGGCCGCGAGTGGATGCTCGACGACCGCCTGCTCGCCGAACGCGATCACGGCGTTGCGGTCGCCGCTCTTCATGTGCGTCACGGCGTCGGCGACGAAGCGATACGCGCGCTCGCGCGACGCGAGGCTGACGCTGTCGGACAGGTCGAGCAGGAACACGACGTTCATCCGATCGACCCAGCGCGGGAGCGTCGGCCGGAGCAGCGTCAGGCAGAGCACGGCGACCAGCGCGGTGCGCAGCGCGAGCGCCCAGCGGTCGCCCGGGCTCGACGGCATGCGGAGCTGTCCGGCGCTCTGTCGCCGCCAGTAGAGCAGCCCCTCGACGGCGAGGAGCCCGAGCGCCAGGATGACGAGCAACGGCCACAGCTCGCGCTGGACCGGAACCGGCGCGGCCGTGGGAGGCGGCCCGCTCGCCACTGGGAGCGGCCGCGGCGCCAAGTTGGACTCGTCGCCGTCCATCAAGTTGACCGCGACGCGCATCTCGCCGCGCGCCGTCGCGAGCTTGTAGATCCCCGCCTCGTCGGTCTCCGTGTAGCTCAGCACGCCGCGGGTGACGCGACCCTGCACCGAGCGGCCGCTGGGCGTCGTCACCGTCACGGTCGTCACGCCGTGCGGCGCCGGCAGGAGGATCGGCTGTCCGGTCGCGAACTGGAAGCTCGCCTGGTCGAGTCCCGCGGGATGGAGCCAGCGCAGGCTGTTCGAGAGGACGAGCGGGAACGCGATCCGCAGCGGAAAGTCGGTCTTGAACAGATCGAAGCCGATGAAGAGCGCCTTGCGGTCGGGTTCCTCCAGCGCGTAGATCAGCGGCCCGCCCACCGCCTCGACCACCGGGCGACCGGCCGCGAGCGGGCGGATCCGCACCGCGTCCTCGATGGTGACCTTGGCGAACTCGACGTGGCGCATGACCGGGTGGTTCCGATCCCAGTCCATGATCGTCGGACGCTCGAGTCGGCCCAGGACCTCGATCGGCACGTCGGGCGGCACGGTATTGATGAAGATGAACCGGCCGGCGCCGGCGCGCGGCGTCGTGGCCGAGTCGAGCACGACGACGTCCGCGTCACCCATGCCGCCCTGATATTGATCGGGCGTGCGCACCTCGAGCGAAACTTGTGGATCGGTCCGCAGCACCTTCTCGAGGAACAGGTTGCCCGGGCTCACGAGGAGGACGCCGATCTTCCGCGGTGGGGGCAGGACGGCGTACGCGACGTTGTCGACCGCCAGGTCGTCATCGACCCGCAGACGCGCCGTGACGGTGCCGCCTCCGGTGTGGCTGAAGGGCAGCATGACCGAGCGCCGCACGCTCGGCTCCAGCGTCACCTCTTTCTCGGCGATCTGCTTGTCGTCGAGGGACAGGGTGAAGCTGAACGCCTGCGACTCCCCGGAGTAGTTCACGAGCGACACGAACGCCTGGTAGTCGAACGCGCCGTAGTAGGTCTTCCGGATGGACAGATTCGTAATGGCCACGTTCTGGCTACGCCGCCCGATGCCCACCCACCGCACGCGCGGGTCGGCGACGTCGCGGGGCGCCAGCGCGGGGAAGGCGCCGTCGGTGAACACGTGGATCTCGGCGCGCGGCTCGGCGGCCACGAGGGCGCGCGCCGTGCGCACCGACTCCCCGAGGCGTGTTGGTAGGTCGCGGGCCTGCGCCGAGCGGATCGCCGCCAGCGCCCTCTCGCGGTCCCGGGCCAGCGCCGCCAGCACCTTCGGCTGGACACCGGCCTCGATCACCATCACCTCCGCGCCTTCCCCCAGACCGCGCACGAGCGACAGCGCGGCGGCCCGCGCCACCTCGAAGCGTGAGGGCGTCACGTCCCGCGACTGCATCGACGCCGAGCTGTCGAGGACGATGACGACCTTGCGCGAGCCCTGACCCATGACCGTGGCGACGGGCCGGGCCAGCGCCAGGCAGAGGGCGAGGAGCGCCAGGAGCTGGAGGATCAGCAGCGGGTCGCGGTGGAGCCTCTGGAAGAACGTCGAGGCCTCGCGGTCGCGCAGCGACGCCGGCCACAGCAGCAGGCTCGACACCGTGCGCTCGCGCCGGCGGACCTTGAGGAAGTAGAGCAGCACCAGCGGGACGGACAGCGCGAAGAGTGCGAGCGCGAACGGGGACAGAAAACTCATACGAGCACGCGGCCCCGCATCTGCGACAGGACGAAGTCCTCGACCGAGCTATCGGACGTCAGCCGATGGTAGCCGATCTCCTTGGTCCGGCAGAACGTCTCGGCGCGCTCGAGGAACTGGCGGAGCCGCTCGCGGTAGGCGCGCATGGCGTCACCGTCCATCGAAAGCTCGCGCGCCTCGCCGGTTTCACGGTCGAGCAATCTAAGATCGCCGCCGATCTCCGGGCTCATCTCCTCCGGAGCCAAGACGTGGACCAGGTGGACGTCGAAGCGCCGCTCGAGCAGCGCGCGCACGCCGGCTTCGTAGCCGGCCGGGTCCAGCAGGTCAGAGATGATGACCGCCAGGCCCGCCTGCCGCGAGCGCGTTGCGTAGTTCACCAGCGCCTCGTTGAGTCCGGTACCGCCGACGGGTTCGACCCCGCCCAGGAAGTCCAGGAGCGTGCCCACCTGGTGTCGACCCCGCGTCGGCGGCCATCCCTCGGCCACACGCTCGCGCAGCACGCCCACGCCCACCCGCTCCAGGTTCATGAGCCCGACGAAGCCGAGGGCCGCCGCCAGCCGCACCGCGCAGTCGAGCTTGGTCGGTGTGCCGAAGTCCATCGAGGCGGAGGCGTCGACGATCAGGTGCAGGCAGAGGTCTTCCTCGTCGACGAAGAGCTTGACGTGCAGCCGATCGAGCCGCCCGTAGATGTTCCAGTCGACGTAGCGGAGGTCATCGCCTACCCCGTAGGCGCGGTAGTCGCAGAACTCGACGCTGTGCCCCCGGCGCAGGCTCCGGCGCTCACCCTTCACCCGCCCCCGGAAGATCCGGCGCGAGAGCAGTGACAGACGCTCGAGCTGCGCCAGGAACTCGGAGGTGAAGAACGCGTGGCGCGTCGTCGCCATCCGCGCTCTCAGCGCTCGTCCAGCGACTGGAAGTAATTCCTGATCTGGTCGTGGTAGTCGCGGGGCACCTGCTCCCGCGTGATCGCGTCCTCCATCTGCTTGCGGTACTGGCCGATGATGCCGAGGTACTGCAGGCGGGACGCCATGCTGCCGCCCCGCCCGGTCATGTTGGTGTCGAAGCCTTCCTTCTTGCCGCGCCGGGACTCACCCTCGACGCCGACGTCGTAGGGGTTGGCGCGCAGGCGCTGCGTCGCCTCGCCTTTCGGCGACCCGCTCCGCCCGCGTCCGGGCATGAGCCCCTCGCCCTCGCCGAAGTCCTGCTCGTCACCGCCCATCCCGTCGCCACGGCCGCGGTCGCGGCTGCGCGACCCGCGTTCGTTCTCGCGACCGCCCCGGAGCCCCTTGCCCGAGCGCTCCGCGTCGTCCATCGCCCGCATCTTGTCGAGGGCCTTCTGCATGGCCTCGAGGGCACGGTCGGTCTGCCCGCCTTCGAGCGCCTCCATGCCCTCCATCGCGTCGCCGCCCCAGTTACCGCCCTTGCGGCCCAGGCGTTCCATCTCCTCGAGCAGCTCGCGAAGCTTTTGCGGCGAGATCTGGTTCGGCTTCAGCCCGCCCGTCAGTGCCTTCGACTTCCGGAAGACCATCTTGTAGTTGCTGCTCGTGAAGTCTGACTGGAGATCGGGGACCCGATCCATCTGCTCCAACATTTTGAGGCGTTCGTCGCCCTTCTTCAGAAAGCTGTTGAAGTCCGGGCGCTGGTTCGCGAGCGACGTGTCCTTGAAGATCGCGGAGAGGTCGCCGGCCGTGGTGGCGCCGCTGCCACCCGCGCGCTGGGCGAAGTCCCTCTCTTCGAACGACGACCGCTTGAGAGCGTCCTTGGCGAGCGCACGGGTCGTCTCCTCGAGCATCGTCGACCGCGTCCGGTCCTCGCGGTCTTCCTCGCCGCCGGAGAGCATGTCGGGGAAACGGCCGGAGGGCATCGGTATCGGCGGCATCAACGCGAGCACCAGGCACGCCAGCAGCGGGAGTGGCAGGAAGCGCGCCTCGCCTGGCAGCTCGTGCCTGACGACCCGCTTCATCTGGAGGGCTTCCACGCGCGCCCGCGTGTCAGCGACCAGGGCCTCGACCAGCGGGGTACGGTCCGCGCGCTCGGCCCACTCGAGCGTCGTCGCGACCCGGTCGTGGAGCCCGAACGCGCGATCGGCGACCCGGGCGGTGTCGAGGCGGTCGATGCGGCGGGCCGCTCCGTACACGAGGCCGGCGAGAGCTCCGACGAGGACGAGGCCGCCCGCGACCCAGGGCGCGGTGCCGCCCACGCCCTGCTTGACGAGAAGGACCACCAGGCCGGCCATTCCGCCCCAGAAGGCACCGCGGAGACCGTAGAACTCCGCGCGCCGCCGCCGAATCTCGCGGCGGATTCGCCTCAGGAGATCTTCCATCCCGACGCGCTGCTCCATCAGATCCTCCTTCGGCTAGCGAAGAAACGGCTCGCGGCTCTTAATGGCCGACGCTTCAGCCTCCTCCACGACCTGGCCGATCAGCGTGTCGGTGTCCACGCCCTCGGCCTCGCCTTCGAAGTTGAGGATGACTCGATGCCGGAGCGCGGGCGCCGTCATCGCCTTGATATCCTCGATGCTCACGTTGTAGCGGCCCTCCGCTAGCGCCCGCACCTTGGCGCCGAGCACCAGCGCCTGAGCGCCGCGGGGGCTCGCCCCGTACCGCACGAAGCGGCGCGCGACCTCCGGAGCACGCTCCCACTGAGGGTGGGTGGCCATCACGATCGCCGAGGCGAAGTCGCGCACGTGCGAGGCGATCGGAACCTCGCGGATCAGCTCGCGGAAGGAGAGCACCGCGGGACCGGTCAGCACCCGGCTCACCGTGGCCGTCCGCGACTGCGTCGTGCGATCGATGATCGCGTTCAGCTCGTCGATGGCCGGATAGCGGACGCGGAGCTTGAAGAAGAAGCGATCCAGCTGCGCCTCCGGCAACGGGTACGTGCCTTCCATCTCGATCGGGTTCTGGGTCGCCAGGACGAAGAACGGAGCCGGGAGCGGGCGGGAAGACCCGCCGACCGTGACGCCGCCCTCCTGCATACCCTCGAGCAACGCCGACTGCGTCTTCGGCGTGGCGCGGTTGATCTCGTCGGCCAGCAGGATGTGCGCGAAGATCGGGCCGTGCTGGAACTGGAAGTGCTTCCGACCGTCCGCGTCCTCGATGATGATGTTCGTCCCGATGATGTCCGCGGGCATCAGATCGGGAGTGAACTGAACTCGGGAGAAGGACAGCTCGAGCCCTTCCGACAGCGTCTTGATGAGGAGCGTCTTGCCCAGGCCGGGCACACCCTCGAGCAGGACGTGGCCCCCGGCGAACAGTCCCGTGAGGACGTGGTTGATGACGTCGCGGTGCCCGACGATCACCTTTTCGACTTCACCGCGCAACGCCTCGAACGCGGTGACAAACGCCTGGACTCGCGAGTCCTGCTGGCTCATCGAGGTCTCCTCTCGGGAATCTTCCCTGCCATTATAAAGAGCCGTCAAGCCGCGTTTTGCCAGCCTTTGGACTCACGCACTTGGCACTCATACTACTCGATGGAGACTGCAAGTCGGCTGCCAAAGACACCCGCTGACGCGTTGCGGCCTTTCCCGGAGCTGCTCGAAGGCGCTGCCCGCCGAATCAGCGATCTCGCCAGAGCGTGCCCAACCGGTGGGCGGGCGGCA
>Ga0209058_1000878_pt1 | contig 25995 bp, 28 predicted proteins | sample GraSoiAngelo_147_FD_185904 | JGI IMG/M metagenome (GOLD analysis project Ga0209058, IMG submission 185904) | Grasslands soil microbial communities from the Angelo Coastal Reserve, California, USA - 14_1009_05_40cm (SPAdes) (version 2) | ecosystem: Environmental > Terrestrial > Soil > Grasslands ... | reverse complement strand
GTAGGGGCGCGTCCGAGTCGCCGAGCGACGCCGAGCTCGCGCGGCGCCGGATCGAAGAGGAGTCGGTGCGCATGTCCACGCTTGTCGACGACATGCTGCTCATCGCCCGCCTCGACCAGGGCCGGCCGATCGACTCCAGGCCGGTCGACCTCCAGGTCATCGCCCGCGACGCCGCCGCCGACGCGCGCGCCGTCGCTCCCCAGCGCGAGATCACGCTCGACGCGCCCCAACGGGTCCTGGTCGCCGGCGACGACACGCGGCTGCGCCAGGTCGTCGGCAACCTCGTCCGCAACGCGCTCGTCCACACGCCCTCGACCACGCCTGTGGAGATCGAGGTCACGACCCAGAACGGGACGGCGCAGCTCTCCGTCGCCGACCACGGGCCCGGCCTGCCCGCCGCGGACCGCGACCGCATCTTCGAGCCCTTCTACCGCGCCGACGCGAGCCGCAGCCGGGACAGCGGCGGGGCGGGTCTCGGGCTCTCGATCGTGAGCGCCGTGGTCGCGGCCCACGGAGGGAAGATCGAGGTCAGGGAGACGGAGGGCGGCGGGGCGACCTTCGACGTCCGGCTGCCGCTGGTCTCGCCGGCCGGTTAGGCCTCTAAGCGAATTCCAAGGCGGGTCCAAGCTCTCTCTAAGCGCACTACGTCACCGTCATGCGTGACGCCCGATTTGCCACCTCGGGCCATTCCCCTGAGAGTAGGGACCGCCCTCGTGGTCCCTACCTCGGGAAGGCTATGCGAGCTTCCACTTGACTGAAGCAAGCACGGGCTTGGCGGTGACCAGGTACTGGTTCAGGTTGTCCTGCGTCGTCAGCACGAAGGCGACGTAGTAGACGCTGCCGTTGGCGTTGGCGCCGGCGAACATCGAGGCCGCGGCGGCGACCGAGTGCGCGCCCTCGGTGATGGTGAAGCACAGGGTCCAGGAGATTCCGTTGACTCCGTTGAAAGACCCGGGCGTGGTCTTGGTATTGGGGCAGCTCCGGGTGTCGGGATACTTTGCCTTGAGCTCGTTGTTGATCTCGTTCATGGTGTCCTGGGCCGACGCCGCGGGACTCATGGCTCCGCTGGCGAGCGTGACCTCACCTTCTGGGCCCGGGTCGTAAAGGACGATGGTCTCGCCGTCCTTGTCGGCGACGGTCCAGCCCGTCGGCAGCGTCACGCTGACTCCGTCGTTGGACTCGGTGTGGGATCCCAGCTGCGTGCTCGTCGGCGAAGCGACGGGGCTCGGCGAGGTGAAAGGCGTGGGGCTGGGCAGCTCGGCGATGCCGCCGCCGGTCGCGCCCTGCCCGCCGCGGCTGCCGAGGACCGCCAGCGCTGTCCCGCATCCGGCCATCAACACGACCAGGGCGACGACGCCGGCGATGATCAGCATCCACGGCGTGCGGTGCACCGGCGTGGCGATACCGGCCGGTGAGTAGTAGGGGCTCATGTAGCCGCCAGGTCCGGCCGCCATCGGCGGCGCAAGGCCTGGGGGTGGGCCTGGAGGCGGCCCGGGGATCGGCGCCGGCGGCGGCGGGGCGGCGGTCAGGGGCGTGCCGCACGCCTGGCAGTAGTAGTTGCCGTCGGGGTTCTGGGCGCCGCAGCGCGCGCAGGTGAGCGCCACTAGACCGAGCTCGCCGGCTTGCGCGCCCGCTTGACCGACGTGGGCGCGGCGGTGAGGGCCATGCCGCAGTTGGGACAGAAGCCCGAGGCGACGATGTGCATATGGCAGTTCGCGCACACCGTCTCCGCGTAGCCCATGTGGGCCGCCTCTTCGAGTAGCGAGTGATGCAGCAGGTAGCGCACGTAGACCAGCACGCCGGCCACGATCGCGGCCTGCCAGACGAGCACGAAGAGCTGTGCCGCCGCGACGTCGCGCAGGAGCTGCGTCCCGAGCGAGAAGGCGATGTGGGCGCCGACGGCGATCCCGACCGCGCCGAGCTCGCGCCCGGCGAGTCGCCCGCGGCGATACCTCCAGACCGCGGCCGCGATCATGCCCGTCGCACTGCCCTGGAGCAACGGCTGAAAGACCGCGAGGGTGGCGAGCTGGTAGATCCAGTTGCCAGGCGTCATGTAGGCCGGGAGGCTGGTGAGCGCGGTCGAGAACGACACGAGTGACTCGGCGACGCTGAATCCGATGCCCGCCGCGATGCCGAACACGACTCCGTCGACCGTCTCCGGAAAGTCGGCGCGGTTGGGCAGGAACAGCGCCGGCAGCGGCTTGAGCACCTCCTGCACCACCGGGACCAGTACGCCGAGGAACAGCAGCGTGCCGGCGGCGTGGCCCGCGCCGCGCAGCGGGTTGCCAACGCCGGAGTACGGGTTGTAGACGGCGCGCTCGATCAAGGTGACCACAAGGCCGATGACCACCCCGCCCCCGATGGTGAACCCAAGCACCGTCGCGGGCGCGTCGCGGTAGACCTGCGCTTCGTAGAGATAGATGAGATAGAGGACCGGGACGAGGAAGATCGCGACCAGGATCGCGGCCGCGATCAGCCCCGCGCCGTAGAGGACGACGATGCCGGCGATGCCCACCGCGAACGCCCAGCGAAACTCGTGAACCTTCTGCCGGCCGAGGTGTGGGAAGAGGGTGGTGAAGACCGATGGCTGGACGACAGGCTCGGAGGGATGTGCCGCGTAGTTGTGCTCTCGCGACCTCGCGCCGCGCAGCTCACCCGTCGTCCCCTGGTGCGCCCCGCAGCGGGTGCAGAAGACGCCGTCGGGGACGTCGTTGGCGCAGTGGTCGCAGCGCACGGCCGCTAAGGATATCGGCCGTACCGGGCGTTAGGCCTGCTTGGCAGCCTCCCCTTCCGCGGGCACCCACCCACGCATGAAGTGGCAGGAATAGTGGCCAGAGTGCTTGTCGAAGTACCGCTGGTGATACTCCTCGGCGCGCCAGAAGTCGGTCGCCGGAACGATCTCGGTGACGATCTTGCGGTCGAAGTACTTCTGCGCCTCCTCCTTCGACTTCAGCGCCGCCTTCTCCTGCTCGGCGTTGTGAAAGAAGATCACGCTCCGGTACTGGTGGCCCATGTCGGGACCCTGGCGGTTGAGCGTCGTCGGGTCGTGCATGTTCCAGAACGCGTTGAGCAGCTCCTGGTACGACACCTTCGCCGGGTCATACGTCACCTCGACCGCCTCGGCGTGGCCGGTGCGGCCCGAGCACACCTGCTCGTAGGTCGCGTGGTCCACGTGCCCGCCCTCGTAACCCGAAACCGCCTCGATCACCCCGGGCACCTGGTTGAAAAGGTGCTCGACCCCCCAGAAGCAGCCGCCCGCAAAAGTCGCCTTCTCCATCTGACCCTCCAAGATTTGTCCGGCACATCATGATTCCCGAAACCGACGACTCGCTAACCCAGCGGCCGCCGCGCCGCTGGTGGCACCTGGCGACGGTGGACGTCACGCCCCTGCGCCGGCACCGCGACTTCCGTCTCCTGTTCATCGGCCGCTTCGTCTCCTTCTTCGGCTCGATGATCTCGTCGGTCGCGTTTCCGTACCAGGTCTACCAGCTGACCCACAGCGTGCTCCTTGTCGGGGCGCTTGGCGTGCTTGAGTTCGCGGCCATCCTCGCCTTCGCCTTCGTCGGCGGCGCCCTGGCCGACGCCCGCGACCGCCGGGCCATGGTGCTTCTCAGCGAGGCGGCCCTGATGGCCTGCAGCCTGGCGCTGGCAGGCAACGCGGCCCTGGCCCACCCGCAGGTCTGGCTGCTGTTCGTGGTGGCCACCGCGTGGGGAGTGCTCGACGCCCTCCAGCGCCCCTCCCTCGACGCCATGCTCCCGCGGCTCGTGGAGAAGAATGAGCTCGCGGCCGCAGCCGCGCTGGGATCGATAAGGGGCACGCTGGGCCAGATCCTCGGGCCGGCGATCGGCGGCGTCCTCATCGCCGTCTTCGGCCTGCCGTTCACGTACCTGGCGGACGTCGGCACGTTCCTCGTCGGCCTGGCGTGTCTCGGCCTCATGCGCGCCGTCCCGCCCCCGATCGACGCCGAGCGGCCAAGCCTGCGCCGCGTCGTCGAGGGGGTTCGCTACGCCCGCAGCCGCCAGGAGCTGATCGGCACCTACCTCGTCGACATGACGGCGATGTTCTTCGGCATGCCGATGGCCCTGTTCCCCGCCATCGCCCAGGAGTTCGGCGGACCCCAGGTGCTCGGACTTCTCTACGCCGCTCCGGCCGTCGGCTCGTTCCTCTTCTCGGCGACGAGCGGCTGGACAAGCCAGGTCCATCGCCACGGCATGGGGGTGATCGTCGCCGCAACCGCGTGGGGCGTCGCCATCGTCGGCTTCGGGCTCTCGCCGAGCCTGGCGCCGGCGCTGTTCTTCCTCGGCCTGGCCGGGGCGGCGGACATGATGAGCGGCGTCTTCCGCTCGGTGATCTGGAACCAGACCATCCCGGACTCGCTGCGCGGCCGGCTGGCTTCGATCGAGATGCTCAGCTACACGTCGGGACCGGCGCTGGGCAACTTCGAGGCCGGCCTCGTCGCCTCGATCTTCAACGTCCGAGTTTCGGTCGTGTCGGGAGGTGTGCTCTGCGTGATCGGATGCGTGCTTTGCGCGGCCGCCTTGCCCCTTTTCCGCAAGTACGACGCAAGGCTGTACCATGCCGCGCCAGATCCACTCTCCGGGAGCGTCAAGCAAGAGAAGCCATGAGCACCGAGCAGGTCCTCGTCTTGGTGGCAGCGATCGCCGCGGTGTGGGCCGCGTTCTTCGCCACCCGCGCGGACCTGGCCGCACGCCGGGCCATGAAACGGTTCGAAGGGGCCACCAAACCGGTCCCCAACATCGTCTTCGGCCAGGCCGCGCCCGGACAGTCGGTCGAGCTCGAGGTGGAGAACCTTGGTGGCACGCTTGCCGCCGGCGGGATCATCGTCCACGTGTCGGACGAGCTCTACGCCGGCGAGCTCAGCTTGCCCGACAAGGCGCCGCCCCGACGGATCTCGCTGCCGTTCGTGGTCAAGGCCTGGAAGCGCCAGCTCGAGCCGCAGTGCTTGGTCCTGATCGCGCGCGACGCGACCGGCCGGTGCTGGGACTACGTCGACGGCGGCAAGCGGATCAAGAACCCGCGCCGGTGGCTGTCGCGACAGCTGCGCGACCTGCGGATGCAGGGCATGATCGATTTCCCGAAGGTGACGGGGAAAGAGACGCGCTAAACGTCTTTAGTGGACGTGATCCAGCTCGGCGTTCAGCTTCAGCTCGACGTTTCCCTTCAAGGCCTGCGACACGGGGCAGCCGGTCTTGGCCTCTTCGGCCAGCTTCTGGAAGTCGCCTTCGCTGATGCCGTGGATGTGGCCTTTGACGGTGAGCGTGACCGTGGTGATGCCCTTGCCGGGCACGAACTCCACCTCGGCGGTGGTGTTGAGGCGCTCGGGGTGGTGACCAGCCTTGCTAAGGCCGTTGGAGAAGGCCATCGAGTAGCAGGCGGCGTGCGCCGCGGCGATCAGCTCCTCCGGGCTGGTGCTGCCGTGCGTGCGCTCGATGCGCGCGGCCCAGGTCACCGGGAACTCGCTGAAGGTCCCGCTTGCGACCTTCACCCGACCGCGACCACTCGTCAGGTCGCCTTCCCACGTCGCATCCGCCCGACTGATAGCAGCCATGCCAAACCTCCTGCGAGTTCCTAAAAGCAGGATAGGTTCAGCGGCCCGCGGGCCGCTGATCCCGTTTGCCACGCTAGGCTGAGGCCATCGCGGCCGGGGCCCGTGCTTCGACGAGCGCAACCGCCCACGCCTCCGCGCGCTCGAGCTCGCCGGCCTCCAGGGCCGGTACCTTGTCGGCGGCGACGAAAAAGCTAATGGGCTCGGCTGCCTGCTTCGCGCCCAGGTCGCGAAGCCTGCGCTTGATGCCGATAGCGGCCGACCCGGAAAGCCAGCGCGGCACTCCGAGCCCACAATCGCCGCTCCCAGCCCGCCCCGACAGGGCCGCCTGTGGTGGCTTCGACGGGCCGATAGCCCGTCGCGATCAAGCCTCGGCGGTCGCGGCGACCTTGAGAGGACTGACTTCCGCGTCGGCTCTGGTTTTGTGAACCGTGCCCTGCGCGTGCTGGGGCGGTCCGTAGACGGTGAAGAGCTTCAGTGCCTCGCCGTTGGCGCAGATCACGTTGTGCTGGACGCCCGCCGGGACGCATATCACCGTGCCCTTCTTGACCTTCTCCGGTCTGCCGTCGAGCACCGCGCGCCCCTCGCCGTCGACGACGTAGATCAGCTGGTCCACCTCATGGACCTCGGTGCCGATCTCCTCGCCAGGCTGGAGGCACATGACGACCAGCTGCACGTACTTGTTCGTGAACAGCACCTCCCGAAAGTTCGTGTTGTGCTTCGCGTACGTCTTCAGCTCGCTGACATAGGGATTGCTCATCTCGCCACCCTCGGTCGAGCAGGGCGGATCAGCTCGTCCAGCCCGAACCACACGAGCCAGGCCACTGGCGCGATCAACACCGCGATCACGACGTAAACGAAAACGGTCACGCTTTCCATCGCGATACCTCCTTTCGGTGAAGGTTGCGCCGCCTGGCCGCCGAGCCGGTAGTGCCGTCCGGCCCGCCTCTCAACCGCGAAACGCCTCTATTGCCACGCGCGCCAGAAGGACGAGACTCGAAACATGAAGATCGCTGGGTTCGCTGAGGCGAGGAGGAAGAAGAAGTGATGTGGGGTTGGGGCTACGACAGCGGGGCCTGGTTCTGGATGCTGCCCATGATGTTCGTGTTCTGGGGTGTGGCGATCGCCGGCGTCGTGCTGCTGGTCCGCTTCCTGGCCACGCCACGCTTGGACGGCTTTGCGGGACTTGACGCACTGCGCCGGCGGCTCGACGCCGGGCAGATCACCCGCGACGAGTACGAGCACGCGAAGAAGATCCGGGGCTGGTAGCCTCGTCGCGCGATGGAGGCATACGAGATGCCAGAGCTCGATCCGCAGCCGCGGGACGAGCAGGGCCACGGCTACGTCGACTTTCTCGCGTCGGAGAAGCTGAGCGTCGGGCTATCAGTGTGGCCCGCGGGGTCGGTCGACCGCCAGCAGCCGCACGGGGAGGACGAGGTCTACTACATCATCAGCGGGCGGGGCTTCATCCGCGTCGCGGACGAGGACCGCGCCGTCAAGGCCGGCAGCCTGGTCTTCGTCGCCGCCCACGTCGAGCATCGCTTCCACGACATCGAGGAGGACCTGCGCGTCCTGGTCTTCTGGGCGCCGCCCCACCGACCTGTGCATCATTCCTGACCGATGGCGCAGCAACGTGGTCCCGTGCTCGTGACCACGACCGAGCGTCCGGCCGGCTACGAGGTGAAGGAGGCGCTCGGTCAGGTGTTCGGAGTGGTGGTGCGCAGCCGGGGGCTTGGCGGCAACATCGTGGCCGCGCTGCGCTCTCTGGCCGGAGGCGAGATCGTGGAGTACACGCGGCTGGTCGAGGATACGCGGCGCCACGCGATCGACCGCATGATCGAGAACGCCCGCGCGATGGGAGCCAACGCCGTCGTGATGATGCGCTTCGACTCCTCGGAGATGGGCCAGACGATGACCGAGGTCGTCGCCTACGGCACGGCGGCAGTCGTCGAGAAGAGCGCGACGTGACCACACAGCTCGTGATCCTCGCCGCCGTCATCGTCTTCGCCGTCGTCGGCTACTTCGTCTGGGACCGCCGCTATCGCGGCGGTGGCGAAGGGGCGTTCAAGCCGACCGGCGAGGTCTTCAAAGACCCGACGACCGGCAAGTTGACGCGCGTCTACGAAGACCCGTCGACAGGTAAGCGCCGGTACCGGGAGGAGGCCTGAGGCTCCAGGGCCCCCTGGCCTACTCGCCAGCCAGACGCGCTGGGTTGCCGTCCTTGTCGAGGACCAGGGCCGGCAGGTACTCACCGGCCGGCGCGCGCGTCCACCACGCGCCGTCCCTGCGGAGTTCGGACCAGCTCGAGAAGCGATAGCGGTACAGGTTGGCGCGCACCGCCGCCGGAGGGTGATCGCGAAACGGGTCGTGGCGGAGCAGCCTCGAGGTCGCGCGGTCGCCTTGTAGCAGCTTGACGAGGAACGCGATGAACCACTGGTGACGAAAGGGCGATTCCATGGCCGCGAACCACATCAGCCAGTCGAGACGGAGGTGGTACGGCGCGTACTGGCGCGGGACGGCCCGAGGGTCGCCGGGCTTGCCCTTGAACTCGTACTCCTTCCAGCCCGCCTCCCCCTCCTCGAGCTCGGCGATGCCCTCGACCACGATCTCGTAGCGCTCCTTCGTCACCGAGCCGAACGCGCCGTAGGTGTTGACGAGGTGGAAGGGGTCGAAGCTGAAGTTCATCAGCTGCCGCGGCGAGATGAGGTTGAGGACCGGGCGGTAGCTCATCACTACGACGAGCACCGTCAGCGCCACGACGAGCCACTGCCACCAGACCGGCAATGCGACCAGGTGCGGCGGGGGCACGTGGAGGAACAGCGAGAGCGTCCTGTCGTCGAAGGCCGAGAACGCGAGCGCCATGGTGAGGACGTTGAGCCAGGAGAAGTTGCCGCTCAGGACCAGCCACCCCTGGGTGAGCACGATGATCGCGCCCGCGGCGGACGCGACGGGCTGCGGGGCGAAAAGAAAGAAGGGCACGACGAGCTGGGCGAAGAAGTTGCCCAGCACCTCGACGCGGTGCAGCGGCCTGGGGACGTGGTGGAAGAACCAGCTCAGCGGGTTCGGCATCGGCTGGGTCTCGTGGTGGTAGTAGAGACACGTCAGGTCGCGCCAGCAGCGGTCGCCCCGCAGCTTGATGAGCCCGGCGCCGAACTCCACCCTGAAGACGAGCCACCGAAACAGTAGGATCAGCGGCCACGCGGGGACGGTGTCGCCCGCTCCGAGAAAGATGGCCAGGAAGCCGGCCTCGAGCAGAAGAGTCTCCCAGCCGAACGCGTAGAAAATCTGGCCGACGTTGACGATCGACTGGTACAGCGCCCAGAGAGCGAACCAGACCGCGATCGCGACCCACACCGGGGCGACGTCGGTCACGCCCACGACCACCGCGACGCCGAGCGCGACGCCGGCCCAGGCGACGCCGAGGAGCAAGCGGTCGGAGTAGCGGAGGTGGAACAGGCTTGGCGCCTCGAGGAACTTGACCCGGCGCAGGAAGCGCGGCACCGGGAGAAGTCCATGCTCGCCAAGCAGCGGCCGGAACTGAAGGGCGGCGACCAGAAACGCGACTACGTAGATGGCGCCGAGCATCCGCTCGATGACGAGTCGCGTCAGCCAGTAGTCGGGCGCCTGCAGCCAGTCCACGTCAGCGAAGCCGAGAGCGCACGACCGCCCGCGCTGCGTTGACGCCGCACATGCCGTGGATCCCTCCGCCCGGCGGCGTGGACGCGGAGCAGATGAAGATCGAAGGATCGGGCGTCGCGTAGGGGTTGAGGCTGAGGACCGGGCGGGCCAGAAGCCCGCGCAGGTCCATGCGCCCGCCCATGACGTCGCCTCCCACGCAGTTCGGCTCTTCGGCTTCGAGGCGCGCGGGCGGCCACACGCTTCGCTTGCGCACGAGGTCTCTAAACCCTGGCGCGAAGCGCTCGATCTGCCTCTCGATCGCTTCGGTCATGTCCACGTCCGATCCGTTCGGCACGTGGCAGTACGCCCACGCGGTCTGCTTGCCGTCGGGAGAGCGCGCGCGGTCGAAGAGCGAGGGCTGGGTGAGGAGGACGAATGGCCGCGCAGGGTGCTGCCCGCGCGCGACCTGCAGCTCGGCCTCGGCGATCTCCTCCATCGTCCCCCCAAGGTGCACCGTCGCCGCCCGCGCGCACTCCGCCGAGCGCCACGGGATCGGACCGTCGAGCGTCCAGTCGAGCTTGAACGCACCCGGTCCGTGGCGGAAGGTCTCGAGGGCGTCCCGGTACCTGCGCGGCAGGCGATCTCCGGTGACCTCGAGCACGCCCTTCGGCGCGAGGTCGAGGAGGAGCGCCCTGTGCTGGGGCAGGTCAGAGAGCGAGGTGACGCGGCGTTCGCACTCAACTTCGCCACCAAGCTCGCGCAGGCGGCGCACCATGGTCTCGGCGACGCCTGCCGAGCCTCCACGCGCCACCGGCCACCCTCCCGCGTGCGCCGACGCGAGCATGAGCATCGCGACCGCGCCCGTGCCCGCCTCGTCGAGCGCCAGAAGGCTGTGCGCGGCCGCCCCGGCCACGAGCGCCCTCGCCTCCCGCCCCTGAAAGAACAGTCCGGCCAGCGCGAGCGCCGACAGCAGTCCCGGAGCTCCGAAGCGGGCCAGGAGGAAAGGATGCTCAGGCAGGCGCGACGGGCGTAGGACCATCGCCAGCAGGTCGCGCGCCTTCTCCGCAAGCGGCGACATCAGCCGGCGGTAGGCCGGGCCGTCGCCGCGCAGCCGGGACGCTGTTTGCGCCACCGAGCGATCGGCGAGAACCACCGTGCCGTCGTCCAGCGGATGCGCCAACGGCGCCGGCGGCGTGACCAGGTCGAGCTTCAGTGACGAGAAGAAGTCGAGCAGCGGCGGGAAGGCCATGATCGTCGAGCAGACGTCGTGCCGGAACCCATGCTCGAGCAGCTCCTCAGTGCGCAGGCCGCCACCCGCCACGGCCCTCGCCTCGAGCACGGCAACCGAGCGGCCGGCCTCGGCCAGCGTGATCGCCGCCGCCAGCCCGTTCGGCCCCGAACCCACGACCACGGCGTCGTGCGCCACTTCTACTAGCGTGACGTTCCCGGCCTGATCGCGAAGGCCTAAGCCGGCATCGCTGCCAGCACCCGGCGGACTTCACGCGCGACCTCGACGTCCTCACGCGCCTTGATGACCAGCGTCGGCACCGTCGCGGCAGGGGCGCTGATGTCGCTGTCGGCGCCGAGGCTCGCGTTGAGGGTCGGGCCGACCTCGAGGCCGAGAAAGCGCAACCCTGCCACGGCGGCGGCTCGGACCGGCGGCGCGTTCTCCCCCACCCCGCCGGTGAAGACGAGCGCGTCCAGGCCGTTCATCGCCGCGGCCATGTAGGCGATCAGCCCGCGCAGCCGATGGATGTAGACGTCGAACGCGATCTCCGCGTCGTCGTCTCCGGCGGCGATGCGCCTGAGGATCTCGCGCATGTCGGCCGTGCCGGCCAGCGCCACCAGGCCTCCGTTGCGGTCGAGCGCCTCGGTCAGGTCGGCCTCGGTCAGGCCCGCGTGGCGCTGCAGGTAGAGGAGCGCGCCCGGGTCGACGGTCCCGGAGCGCGTCGCCATGACCAGGCCTTCCAGCGGCGTGAACCCCATGGTCGTGTCCACCGAGCGCCCGCCGCGCACCGCGGCCAGCGACGCGCCGGCGCCGAGGTGGCAGGTGACGACGCGGAGCTCGTGCGGGGAGCGGCCGAGCATCTGCGCGGCACGCCGCGCCGCGTAGGCGTGGGAGAAGCCGTGGAAGCCGTAGCGCCGGATCCCGTAGCGGAGGCGCCACTCGTCGGGGATGGCGTAGGTCGACGCGGCCGCGGGCATCCGGGAGTGGAAGGCGGTGTCCAGGCACGCGACGCCCGGGATGCGCGGAAGCAGCTCCCGCGCCGCGGCGATGCCGGCGAGGGAGGCGGGCAGGTGCAGGGGCGCAAGGTCGGTGATCGTGACGAGGTAGCGGATGACGTCCGGATCGATGCGCACCGACTGCGAGTAGCGCGGACCGCCGTGGACCACGCGGTGGCCGACTGCCTCGATGCCCTCGAGCTCGTGGACCGCGCTCGCGAGCCGCGCCTCGTCGAGCCGACCCTCGGCGACCTCGAACTCGCGGTCGGCGAGGACGCGGTCGTCGGCGTCGACGAGGCTCAGCTTCAGGGAGCTCGAGCCGGCGTTCAGTACCAGTACGCGCAAGAGAGCTAGTCGGGCCAGACCCAGTTCAAGATCTCGGGTGGGTCCTGGCCGTGATCGCGTGTGTACTGACGGTTGCGCAGGCGTTGGTCAACCATCTCCTGACGCACGTGCGCCGCCTTCGACCCGAGCGACGGGACGCGGTCGATCACGTCCATGACGATGTGGAAGCGGTCGAGGTCGTTGAGCATGACCATGTCGAAGGGTGTGGTCGTCGTGCCTTCCTCCTTGTAACCGCGGACGTGGATGTTGGGGTGGTTGGTCCGGCGGTAGAGGAGACGGTGGATCAGCCACGGGTAGCCGTGGTAGGCGAAGATCACCGGGCGGTCCTTGGTGAAGACCTCGTCGAACTCGGGGTCGCTCAGGCCGTGCGGATGCTCCGACGGCGGCTGCAGGCGCATCAGGTCGACGACGTTGACCACGCGCACCGCGAGCTGGGGCAGATGCTTGCGGACCAGGTCGGTGGCGGCGAGCGTCTCCAGCGTCGGCACGTCGCCGGCGCACGCGAGCACCACGTCGGGGTCGCGTCCCTCGTCGTTGCTCGCCCAGTCCCAGATGCCTAGCCCGCGCGTGCAGTGCGCGATGGCCTCGTCCATCGAGAGGTAGTTGAGCGCCGGCTGCTTGCCGGCGACGATGACGTTGACGTAGTTGCGGCTGCGCAGGCAGTGGTCCGCGACCGACAGCAGGCAGTTGGCGTCGGGCGCAAGGTAGACGCGGATGACCTCGGCCTTCTTGTTGGCGACGTGGTCGATGAAGCCCGGGTCCTGGTGAGAGAAGCCGTTGTGGTCCTGGCGCCAGACGTGCGACGAGAGCAGGTAGTTGAGCGACGCGATCGGCCGCCTCCACGGGATGCGCCGCGTTACGTTCAGCCACTTCGCATGCTGGTTGAACATCGAGTCGACGATGTGGATGAAAGCCTCGTAGCAGTTGAACAGCCCGTGCCGGCCCGTGAGCAGGTAGCCCTCCAGCCACCCCTCGCAGAGGTGCTCGCTGAGGACCTCCATGACGCGGCCGTCGGGTGAGAGGTGGTCGTCGCCGGGCACCGTCTCGGCGTCCCAGGTTCGGTCTGTGGTCTCGAAGACCGCGTTGAGCCGGTTGGACGCCGTCTCGTCCGGCCCCATGATCCGGAAGTTGTCGGGGTTCATCTTGACCACGTCGCGTAGATACATCCCGAGGACGCGCGTGGCCTCGCTCGACGTGGCGCCAGGCTTGGCGACGTCGACGGCGTAGTCGCGGAAGTCGGGCAGGCGCAGGTCTTTGAGCAGCTCGCCCCCATTGGCGTGCGGGTTGGCGCTCATCCTGTGGTCGCCCTTCGGCGGGAGCTTCGCGAGCTCCTTCACCAGGGCTCCGTCCGCGCTGAACAGCTCGTCGGGTCGGTAGCTCCGCAGCCAGTCCTCGAGCACCTGGAGCCGCTCCGGATGCTCCTTGAAGCCTTCGACCGGGACCTGGTGCGCCCGCCAGGTCCCCTCGACCTGCTTGCCGTCGACCTTCTTCGGCCCGGTCCAGCCCTTCGGCGTGCGGAGGACGATCATCGGCCACCGCGCGTGCCCGCCTTTCTCGATGCGTGAGATCTCGTCCAACGCCCAGTCGAGAGCCGCGGCCATCTGCTGGTGCACCCTGGGCGGGTCGTCGCCGGACACGATCACAGGCTCGTGCCCGTAGCCGCGCATCAGCTCGAGCAGCTCGGCCTCGGGGATGCGCGCGAGCACGGTGGGGTTGGCGATCTTGTAGCCGTTGAGGTGCAGGATCGGGAGCACCGCCCCGTCCCGCGCCGGGTTGACGAACTTGTTCGAGTGCCAGCTCGCCGCAAGCGGCCCGGTCTCTGCCTCGCCGTCGCCGACGATGCAGAACACCACGAGCCTGGGGTTGTCGAAGGCCGCCCCGTAGGCGTGGACCAGGGCGTAGCCGAGCTCACCTCCCTCGTGGATGGAGCCGGGCGTCTCCGGCGCGTTGTGGCTGGGGATGCCGCCGGGGAACGAAAACTGGCGAAACAGCTTGCGCAGCCCGGTCTCGTCCATGGTCACGTCGGGGTAGCGCTCTGTGTATGTGCCCTCGAGGTACGCGTTCGCCACCCCGGCCGGACCGCCGTGGCCCGGGCCCATTATGTAGATCGCGTCCAGGTCGCGCTTCTTGATCACGCGGTTGGCGTGGGCGTAGATGAAGTTGATGCCCGGCGTCGTGCCCCAGTGCCCGAGCAGCCGCGGCTTGACGTCCTCGAGCTTCAGAGGCCGCTTCAGGAGAGGGTTGTCCAGCAGGTAGATCTGGCACGCGGAGATGTAGTTGGCGACGCGCCAGTAGGCGTCGATGAGGCGCAGCTCCTCCGCCTCCAGCGGTCGCGCCCCGGAGACGTCAGGCGCGGCGGCGGTGCGTGTCTGGCTCATCGTTGTGCCCACCTCACATTCTGGCGACTCGTTAGATTTGCGCTCAGAGTGGCGATCGCCGAACGCACCACTGACCTATCTGCCGCAGCGTCGCATGCCTGACCGGCGTCCCGTCGCGGTGATCGCCGCCCTCGAGCAGGAGGCGCACGCGTTGGTCGCCCGGATGCCGCGCTCGGAGACGGTCGGGCCGCGCCTTCACATCTGGGAGGGCGGCGGTCTGGTGGTCATCGTTGGCGGCGTGGGCAAGGTCGCCGCCGCGATGGCGGCGCAGTTCGCGTGCGACGTGTTCAAGCCGCGGTGCGTGGTCGCGATCGGGTTGGCCGGCGCGCTGGAGGACAACTCTCGCCCCGGCCAGGTGATCGTCGCCACGGGCGCCGCGCAGCACGATTTCGACGGCCGGCCGCTGACGCCGGCGAGGGGCATCATTCCCGGGCTGGAGATCGCGGTCATACACGCCGATTCGGCGGTGGCGGAGAAGCTGCTGATGGCCGCCCGGCTCGAATCGAAGCACGCCAGGTCCGGCATCGTCGTAACGGGCGACCAGATCATCACGTCCGCCGAGGTTCGCGACGCTCTGGCGCACGAGTTCGCCGACGCGCTCTGCGTCGATATGGAGACGGCGTCGATCGCACAGGTCGCGCACCAGAACGCGGTGCCGTGGTCGGCGCTGCGTGTGACCTCCGACTCGGCCGACGAGACCTTCGACCTACGCGGGGTCCTCGGCTTCGGCGTCAGCACAGCCGCCGATCTCTTCGAGAGGATCATTCAATCCGTGGCGGACGAGCTGTGATCCAGGCCTCGACCAGGTGGCTGACCGCGGACCAGGCGACGCGCCTGATCCTCGACCGCGAGCTCGACCCGCAGGACGTCGTGCGCGCTCACCTCGACGCCATCGACCGGTTCGACGGCCGGATCCACGCCTACATCCACGTCGACCGCGGCGCGACGACCAACAGAGGCATCACGCTGGCGGTGAAGGACAGCCAGCCCGTCAAGGGCATGCCCTACACCTATGCGACGCCGTCGTGGCGGGACCGCGTCGCCGAGGAGGACGCAGTCCCGGTCGCGCGGGCGCGGGCGGCGGGGCTGGCGGTTCTCGGCAAGACCAACCTCCCGGAGCTTGCGGCCGCGATCGGGACGACGAACACGCTCTTCCCTCCCACCCACAATCCCTGGCGACAGGGCGTCACGCCGGGCGGCTCGAGCGGCGGCAGCGGGGCTGCGGTCGTAGCTGGCATGTGCACAGTGGCGCTGGGCGGTGACACCGGCGGCTCGATCCGCATCCCGGCCTCGTGCTGCGGGGTCATCGGTCTGCGGCCGACCCCGGACCGCATCCCGTCCGAGGAGGTCGACGTCACGGTGCTGCAGTCGCGCGGGCCGATGACGCGGACGGTCGCCGACGCGCGCCTGCTCTTCTCGATAATGAGCGCGACCGCTCAGCCGCCCCCAGCAAACTCAGCACCGCGCAGGGTCGGGGTCACCTACGCGGGCGCGGACGCGCCCTGCGCGGACGCCTGCCGGCGAGCCGCCGACGCGTTGAGCGACGCTGGACACGACGTCGAGGAGATCGCCTGGAACCCCGACCCGGTCACCGAGGGCTACGGCACGGTGCGGCGCGCCAGTATGGCAAGCTTCCCCGCCGACCTTTCCACGTTCGGTCCAGGCATCCAAAAGCTCGCCGCCGAGGGCCGTGGCCTGACGGCGATGGATTACTTCCACGCTTTCGAGAAGGCGACGGACGCCGCCAACCGCTCCGTCGCCGTGCCGCTGCAGACGAGGTACGACTTCCTGCTCACGCCCACGCTCGGCCTGCCGCCGATGAAGATCGAGGACGTGCCGTCGTTCCTCGGCGACGCATGGGCGCGGTATGTGCGCTTCGTCCTCCCGGTGAGCTTTGCCCGCACGCCCGCGATCTCCATCCCCGCCGGGCTGCACGACGGGCTGCCGGTCGGGGTGCAGCTGGTCGGCCGCTTCGCCGACGAGTACGAGCTGCTCGACTTCGCCGAAGAGCTGGAGCAGATGCCCGGTTTCGGTTTTCAGCGCCCGCCGGAGGTTGACGGATGAAGGTCCAGCGCGTCGAGATGTTCGTCTGTCCGTCGGCCACCCCGTCCGACACCTCGGGCCTGCAGGCGCTCGCTGACGCGGACAGGGTCACCCGCGACAACCTCGTCGCGCTCGTCGGCAAGACCGACGGGACCGGCTTTCACGACGACTGGGGCCGCGTCTGGGCGGACGCGGCGCTGCGCGAGTGGACCGCCGGGCTGCTCGGCGTCCCGAAAGACGAGGTCGCGAAGCACGTGATCTTCGTGCTTTCCGGCGGATGTCCAGGCGTGATCACACCGCACATCGCGGCCGTGACGCGCGACTGGGTGGAGGTTGGGCAGCCGGGCAGCGAGAAGCGGCTCGCGGTGGGACGCGCAGGATCGGATGCGATCCCTCCCGAAGAGGTCGGGCGGATGGGCATGATCCGCAAGGTCGCCGCCGCCACCGAGGAGGCGATGAAGGACGCGGGCATCACGGATCCCAAGGACGTGCACCTCGTGATGGTCAAGGTCCCCGGCCTGACGGTGGGCAGCATCAAGGACGCGGAGTCGCGCGGGCACACCGTCGTGTCGCACGACCTCACCTTCGGCCCCGAAGGCGCCGGCTCGTACGCCAACGACGCCGCGGCGCTGGGGGTCGGGCTGGCCCTCGGCGAGGTTCCGGAATCGAAGCTCGCTGACGACGTCGTGCGCCGCGACTGGAACCTGTATTCGGAGGTGGCGATGACTTCGTCCGGCGGCGAGAAGCGGCACGGTGAGGTGGTCGTATTCGGCAACTCGACGGCGTCTGTGAGCGCGCTGCGCATCGGACACGCCGTGACGCGCGACTTCATCGACGCGGCCGGTGTGCGCGACGCGCTGCGCGTCGCGGGCTTGAAGTTCAAGGACGGGCTGCCCGACGAGGCGGACCTCCAGCGGCTGGTGCATGTCTTCGCCAAGTCGGTGATCCCCGGGACCGACCAGGTGCGCGGACAGCACATCACGCTGCTGGACGACCACAACGCCTACCAGATCGGCAAGGCGCTGGGCGGGATGCTCGTCGCGTCCGTGACCGGACGCACCACCAACTACGTGAGCGGTGGGGAGCGGAACTCGCACCAGGGCCCGCCGGGCGGCAACATCGTCGCCGCGGTCGTCAGAGCCGACTAGACGAGAGCTCTGATAGTCGCGACTATCGAGGGTCTTGCGCAAGCAACATGCGCGTTAGTCGCGACTATCGAGGGTTTTGCGCGGGCAGCATGCGTGTTAGTCGCGACTATCGAGGGTTTTGCGCCGGCAGCATGCGTGTTAGTCGCGACTATCGAGGGTTTTTGGCCGCCTAGGCGGTCGTAAAGACCTCGACCTTCGGCGACTCGTCGAGGGTCCGCTCGAGGCTCGTGTACTCGGGTCGGGAGTGGAACCTCTCCATCGCCTCGGGCGACTCCCAGCGCTCGATCAAGACGACCTGCGTGGGCTCGCGGTCCGAGGTCGCCACCTGGGCGCCGAAGCAGCCCGACGCGTCCCGTGCGGCCTGGGCCGCCGACTTCAGCACGCCCGCGACCTCGTCGCGCCTGCCTGCGCCCGGCTCGTGACGCTGGACCCTGACAACTGCTGCGTGGTCGTTCATGAGTTAGAGAACGCTTCGAACAGCTTCAGCGGCGACTGGGGCATCTCGGTGATGGGCACGTGGAGAGCGTCTTCGATCGCCGAGGCCAGCACCGCGCCGACGGGGATCACCCCCGCCTCCCCAGCCCCCTTCACGCCCAGCGGGTTCAGCGGCGACGGCGTCTCGATGTGGTCGATCTCGATCGGCGGGATCTCGGTGGCGTAGGGCATCAGGAACTCCATGAACGACGCGTTGCGCAGCTGGCCGTCGGCGTCGTAGGCGAGGCGCTCGTAGAACGCCCCGCCGATTCCCTGCGCCACCCCGCCTTCGATCTGCCCCTGGAGGACGAGCGGGTTGATGACGCGCCCGCAGTCGTGGACGACCACGTACTTGAGGATCTCGAGCCGGAACGTCTTCGGGTCGACGCGGACGTAGGCGGCGTGGCAGCCGGCGGCCCACGTCGAGCCCGGAGGGCTGTAGTACCCGGTGGCCTCGAGCCCTGGCTGCTCGCCGTCCTGAAGCGGCGGCCCCGGGCGCGCCTTGCGCGCGAACTGAGTGGCGGCCTCGGTGCCGCCTCCGAAGGCGTAGCGCACCGGGTTGGAGAGCACGGCCACCGCGCCGAGCGGAATGCCTTTGTCGGGAGCACCCTTCACGCGCACTCGGCCGTCGACGAGCTCTAGGTCCTCGGGGGCCGCCTCGAGCTGATCCGCCGCGATGGCCTTCGCCTTGTCGGCGACCATCCGCGCCGCGACGTACATCGCGTTGCCCGCGGTGACCGCGCCTCGCGACGCGAACGTGCCCACTCCCCACGGAAACCGTCGCGTGTCGCCGCTAGAGACCTCGACGTCCTTGACGTCGACGCCCAGCTCATCGGCCACGACCTGCGCCCACACCGTGGCGTGGGCCTGGCCCTGGCTCGGTATGCCGGTGGCGGCAACGACCTTGCCGCTGACCAGGACCTGCACGTGCGCGCCCTCGTAGGGTCCGACCCCTGTGCCCTCGACGTAGATCGCAAGCCCCATGCCGATGCTGTCGCCTTCAGGTTTGGGGCCCAGCTTGGCCAGCGCCCGATCCAGCAGCTCGGGGTAGTTGCCGCTGTCGTAGACGACCGTGTTCCCGTCCTGCCACGCCACGCCCACCTCGTACGGAAACTCATCCGCCTGGATGAGGTTGCGGCGCCGGATCTCGACCCGGTCGAGCTTCAGCTCCTGGGCGATGGAGTCCAGCGTCCGCTCCATGACGAAACAGGCGTGCGGCCTTCCGGCGCCGCGGTAGGGCGAGGTCGGGGTCGCGTTGGTGTACATGTCCCGGAAGCGGACGCGGTAGTTCGGTAATCGATACGGACCCGGAATCTGGGCGGCGCTGATGATCGGCAGGATGATCCCGTACGGCGTGTACGCCCCACCGTCATGGATGAAGTCGTCGCTGAGGGCCAGGACGCGGCCCTCGTCGTCGAACGCGACCTCGACCTCGTGCACCTGGCCTCGCTCCTGGTTGACCGCGGTGAAGTGCTCCTGGCGGTCCTCGGTCCACTTGACCGGCCGGCCGAGCTGCATCGCGGCGTAGGGCACGAGCAGCTCGTCGGGGTAGAACAGCATGATCTTCGGCCCGAATCCTCCGCCGACGTCGGGGGCGATGACCTCGACGTTCGACTCAGGCAGCCCGAAGAGCACCGCCAGGCCGCCGCGGATCGACGTCGGCGACTGGGTCGAGTCGTAGACGGTCAGCTTTCTTTCTGACTGCGACCAGCGCGCCCACACCGCGCGCCCCTCCATCGGGCTCGCGGCGCCGCGCTCGTAGCGGAGGCGCAGCTGCTTGCGATGTGGCGCCTTCGCCATCGCGGCGTCGACGTCGCCGACCTCCTGCAGCATCTCGGCGGCCACGTTGCCGGGCACGTCGTCGTGCACCAGGTGCTCGGCTCGCTCGGCCGCTTCCGGCGTGATCACCACCGGCAGCGGCTCGTACTCGACCTGCACCAGCTCAGCCGCGTCCTCGGCCAGGTAGCGGTCCTCGGCGACGACGAAGACGACCGCCTCGCCCGCGTAGCGGACGCGCTCGGAGGCGAGGCACCGCTGGGTCCTGCCCTGCGTGAGGTTGGGGTGCGGAATCAAGAGCGGCAGGTCGACGCCTCCAAATGGAAGGTCGGCGGCGGTGTAGACCGCAACGACGCCGGGCATCACACGCGCCGCGCCGACGTCGATGGACGTGATGCGTGCGTGCGCATAGGGAGAGCGGACGAAGCAGCACTCGAGCGCGCCCTCGCCGATGTCGTCGGTGAAGCGACCTTTGCCACGCAGCAGCCGCTCGTCCTCGAGTCGCTGCACCGGCGCGCCGAACCAGCGCGTCGTCACCTGGATAGTTCCGCGGCCAGTCTCACCGCTCGCCTGATCGACGCGTAGCCCGTGCAGCGGCACAGGTTCCCGGCGATGCCTTCGTCGATCTCCTCCGCGGTCGGCTTTGGGTGCTGCGCGAGCAAGCCCACGACCGACATCACGAACCCCGGCGTGCAGAACCCGCACTGCAGGCCGTGCGCATCGTGGAACGCCTGCTGCACCGGATGCAGTGGCTTGCCGTCCCGCGCCAGGCCCTCGATGGTCGTCACGTCGTGGCCCTCGGCCTGGACCGCGAGCATCAGGCACGAGCGCACCGGCGCGCCGTCGAGCAGCACGGTGCAGCACCCGCACACGCCGTGCTCGCAGCCGACGTGGGTGCCGGTCAGCTTGAGGTCGTGGCGGAGGTGGTCGGCGAGCAGGCGGCGGGCGTCGTGCGGCACGGGATGGTCGACGCCGTTGACCCTCACGCCGCGAACGCCTTCTCTGACAGGGCCCGCACGAGGTGGACCCGGAAGTCCGGCGTGGCCTCCAGGTCGCCGCTGGGCCGCAGGCCGCGGCCGGGATCGCGCGGGTCGGCGAGAACAGGGGTGGGCGCGACGCCGAACAGGGCGAGCCTGTCCCCGGCGCGAACCACCCCGGCCAGGGCGAAGTCGCCGTGGCGGCGCGACTCCTCGAGGATCGCGGACGGCTTGCCGGAGGCCGGGAACCACGCCTCGACCAGCAGCTCGTCCTGTGCCAGCGCTGTCTCGAACACGCCGGCGAACAGCTCGGCCGCCGGGATGGTGCGCTCGCCGCGCGTGGAGCGCGCGACCACGTGGCCGCCGAGCGCGAGCAGCACGGCGGGCAGCTCCGACGCCGGGTCGGCGTGGGCGATGCTGCCGCAGACGGTGCCGCGGTTGCGGATCACCCGGTGCGCGACCAGGCGCAAGGCGTCGACCACCAGCGGGCAGACCCGCGCCACGAGCTCGGAATCCTCGACCGCCGCCTGGCGCGCCAGCGCCTGCACCGCGACGCCGCCGTCGCGCTCGTAGATCCGGTCCGCGCCGTCGACGCGGTTGATGTCGACCAGGTGGGCGGGCCGCGCCAGACGGAAGTTGAGCAGCGGGATCAGCGACTGGCCGCCGGCCAGCACCTTCGCGTCTTCCAGCGATCCGAGCAGCGCGCACACCTCGTCGACGGTGGCCGGCGCGTGGTACTCGAACGGAGGTGGTTTCAATCGATCATCGCGACGGCGCGGCACAGCGCGGCCTCGCCGCCCTGGAACCGCCACGGAAAGCAGCCGAACAGGATCTTTCGGTCGAGGACCTCGTCGAGCCGGCCGCCCAGGTTCTCGATGTGGATGACGTCGTGGGGGAACAGCAGCGTGTGCATGATCTGGTAGTCGGCCTTGGGGAAGATCTCGTCGAGGCTGCGGCCGAGCTTGCGCTCCGCTTCTTCGGCCTCGTCGGCGCGGATGCGCCGAATGACCGTGTTCATGGGATGGTCGGCGCTGCCCGCATCGATCGCGATCCAGCGCACGCCGCGTTCGAGCACCCACTCCGCGAACGCCCGCGTCGGCCCTGGGTGGCGGATGAAGTACGTGGTCTCGTCGACGCGCGAGCGGTCGGTCCAGTTCTCCGGGTAGTAGCGGTGGTAGCCGGTGCGGATGATCAGGATGTCGCCGTGCTCGATCTCTAGGCCGGTGTCCTTCTCCCAGCGCTCGAAGTGCTCGGGCCCGTACACGTCGTAGTCGCCGATGCCGTAGCGCTGCAGGTCGACCACGCACGCGGGACCGATGAGGAAGTCGAGCGGCAGGTCGCCGATGAATTTGCCTCCGGTCATGAAGTGGGCGGGGGCGTCGAGGTGAGTGCTGACGTGCAGGGTCATCGTGATCTCCTGCCCGCCCGCCTTCTCGAACGCGAGGCGCTTGATCCAGCGGATCGCCGGCCCCGGGTAGCCGGCGAACGCCGGCGTGTGGAGCGAGAAATCCTGCGTGAGGTCGAGGAATCTCATTTACCGAGCAAAGATCGTTGCACCTTGCCCATCGCGTTGCGCGGGAGCTTGTCGAGCATCACCACGCGCTTCGGACACTTGTAGGACGCGAGGCGCTCGTGGGCGAAGGCGATGATCTCCTTTTCGTTGGGCGGCTTCGAGCCCGACGGCACCACGAACGCGGTGACCTCCTCCCCCCACTTCTCGCTTGGCACACCGGCGACGGCGACCTCGTGGACCGCGGGGTGCTGCTCCAGCACGAGCTCGACCTCGCGCGGGTAGACGTTGAAGCCGCCGGTGATGATCAGCTCCTTGATCCGGCCCCGGATGGCGAGCGAGCCGTCCTCGCCGATCTCGCCCACGTCGCCGGTCTTGAACCAGCCGTCGGGCGTGAACGCCTCCTTCGTCGCCTCGGGGTTGCGCCAGTAGCCCTTGAAGACCTGGCCGCCCTTGAGCAGGACCTCGCCCTGCTCGCCGAGCTTGACCTCGACGCCGGGGAACGGGAACCCGACGCGGCCGGGCCGGCGCGGGCCGTCGTACCGGTTCGTGACCACGATGCCGCCCTCGGTGATGCCGTAGCGCTCGACCGGAGGCTGACCCAGCAGCTTCGCGCAGCGCTCGAACAGCGCGGGCGGCAGCGGCGCGGAGCCGCACACGAAGACCCTCACGTGGGATAGGTCGGTCGGGTTCTGCTCCAGCCACTCGCAGAGCCGCTGGTACATCGACGGCACGCCGAAGAACATCGTCCCGCCGCCTTGCGTGAGCTCGCGCACGACGTCCTCGGGCGTGAACGGGATAAGGACGGCGCTTCCACCCCCGAGCAGGGTGCCGTGGAGTCCCATGCCGAGGCCGTGCAGGTGGAACAGCGGCAGGGCGTGAACAAGGACGTCTTTGTCGGTCCAGCGCCAGACCTCGAGCGCGCCCCGGCCCTGGGCGAGGAAGTTGCCGTGGTCGAGGAGGGCGCCTTTCGGACGGCCGGTGGTGCCGGAGGTGTAGAGGATGGCGGCCGGACTTTCGGGCGAGAGCGCAGGCATGGGCGGAGGCTCTCCACGCGGCAGATGCTCAACCGGCACCGCTTTGAAGCCGAGCTTGCTCACGATCTCGCGCCGGGCTCCGTCGGCGATCACAAGCTTTGGCTCGGCGTCGCGGAGGATGTGCTCCGCCTCGGCCGAGTGGTAGTCCGGGTTCATCATCACCGCGCAGGCGCCGGCCCGGATCACACCGAGGTAGCCGACCACCCAGGCCGGAGAGTTCGCGGCGTAGATCGCGACGCGGTCGCCAGGGCTGACCCCCTCCGCGACGAGGAAGCCGGCCACCTTCGCGGCTTCGCTGCTCAGCTGGTCGCGAGTGAGCTCGCTTCCACCCGACCGCAACACCACGCGATGCCCGGGCTTCAGCAGCTCTTCGGCGAGGTTGCCGGCGCGGAGCGATTCGGCGGTGATCAGCGGACGCTCATCGGCGACGGACGGCTGGCGCGCCGGCGCTGCCAGAGCAGCACCGCGCCGAGGACGATCAGCGCGAGCAGGAAGGGAACGAGGATGGGCGCGAGCGTTGCGGCCAGGGACAGGGCGGCCGAGGCGGTGTCCTCCAGGAACGAGAGGGGCGGCCCCAACAGGACCACGTTCGCCACCGGGCGGACGCCCGCCCGCACCACGTGGACCGTCGACGACACGCCGGCGCCGGCGAGCACGCTGATGATCACCGCCAGGCCCGGGTGCACGTCGGTGACGGCCCCCGTCTGGGAGGCGAACAGGATCGCGCCCGACGCGGCGGCGAGTGGCAGCATGACCGCGTGCCCGACCGAGTCGAGCGCCGGCACCTTGTCGATCGCGAACTCGACGACGGCCAGGACGATGAGGCCGTAGAAAGCGACGTCGGAGGCGAGCGCGTCGTAGGGCGAGCCCAGGTGGATGAGGCCGAGCCGGGCCAGCAGGCTGACGATCAGCAGCGGCAGGGTCGCGTTTAGACCGCTCGCTCCCGCGAGCCCGAACGCGGCCGGTAGGGAGAGCAGCGCCGGGTTCAACTCAGCATTGTTCTACCACGCCGACAGCTCGCTAACCCCTGGTGACGACCTCCGGCGGCTCGCTCTCCGCGTCGCGCACGTGCCCGGGACGGAGCAGCTGGTACAGGACGATGGCGCTCAGGGCGCCGAGGCCGAGGTTGTTGAACGTCAGGGTCAGGCCGGCGAGATGGATCGGAATGGCCTGCGTGGCGGGGATGCCGGCCGCGATGACCAGGGGGATCGCTGCCACCGCGAGGTTGGCCCGCTTGGAGAAGTCCACCTTGGCGTCGACCCAGATCTTGCCGCCGATGACCGCGATCAAGCCGAAGAGGTACATCTCGATGCCGCCCTGCACGCTGACGGGGATGCTGCGGACGAGAGCGCCGAAGATCGGGATGAAGCCGAGAAGGATCGCGAAGACCGCGGCGACGACGAACACCATGATCGAGAAGACGCGGGTGATGCCCATGACGCCGATGTTCTCCGCGTAGGTCGTCTCACCGGTGCCGCCAAGGAGGCCGCTGATCGTGGTCCCCAGGCCGTCGCCGATGAACGTGCGGCCGAGCATGGGGCTCAGGTCGCGCTTCATGATGCCGCTGATCGCGTACACGTGGCCCGCGTTCTCGGCGACGAGGATCACCGGGATGAAGAAGAACAGGCTCAGCTCGGTGCCGAACTGGCTGAAATCGGGAAAGCTGAACGTAGGGAATCCAAGGATCGGGGCGCTGCCGATCGCGCCGAAGTCGATGTGGCATGCCGACTTGGCGCCGGCGCACGGCGGATAGACGGCGGACACGACGTAGCCGACCACGATCCCGATCAGGACCGGAAGCAGGCGGGGAAAGCCGCGCAGATAGACGGCGGCGCCAATCGCGGCGAGAAGCGTCACTGTCGCGGTGAACGGCTCGCCGGCGTAGTTACTCGTGGCCGCGCTGGCGAGGGCCAGGCCGATCACCGCCACCACCGTGCCCGTCACCACGGGCGGCAGCAGGTAGCGGATCGGGTTTACGCCCACGACGTGGACGATGGCCCCGATCGCCAGGTAGATGACGCCGGCGATCACGATGCCCGCGTAGGCGAGGCCGTGGTTCGGGTTCTGCGCGCCCTGCACAGCGAGCACCGAGCCGATGAAGGAAAAGCTCGAGCCCAGATAGCTGGGGACCTTGAAACCTGTGACGGCCAGGAAGATCAGCGTCGCGACGCCGCTGAAGAAGATGACGGTGTTGGGGTTGAAGCCGAGGATCAGCGGCACCAGCACGGTGGCCCCGAACATGGCCATCACGTGCTGGAGGCCCATCAGGATCGTCTGCGGCCAGCCGAGGCGGTCCTCGGGATAGACGACGTCTCGCTCACGCGCTGCCGTTGCCACCGCCATGGCGCTCCCCCTCTCGAATGCGCCCGGCCCACCCGGGCCCGGAGCTAAGTTAAGGCCGCCTTGTGGGCTTTGCAAGATGCACGTCTCAGCGACGGCTCAACCGCGGACGTCCTTGTCGACGGCGACCGGATCGCGGGCGTTGGGCCGGGCGTGGCGGCCGATGTGGCGGAGACCGTCGACTGCGCCGGCAGGCTCCTGCTGCCGGCGTTCATCGACGCCCACGTCCACCTCGACAAGGTCCTGATCCGGGACGAGCTGCGCGAGCACGACGGGACCCTTGCGGGGGCCATCGGGGCGATCCACGAGCGCAAGCGGCGGTACACGGTGGACGACGTGCGGGCGCGGGCCACGGCCGTGATCGACGAGTCGGTGCGCCTGGGCACGACGCGGCTCCGGTCCCACGTGGACGTGGACACCATCGGCGGCCTGACGCCGCTGGAGGGTGTGATGGCAGCGGCGCGAGACTGCGCCGGCATCGCCGAGGTGCGGACGATCGCGTTCCCGCAGGAAGGGTTGCTGCGCGATCCGGGCGCCTACGCGCTGATGGAGGCCGCCC